>Ga0136636_10000461_pt1 | contig 20536 bp, 22 predicted proteins | sample AntDrymUQ8522106_2_FD_104653 | JGI IMG/M metagenome (GOLD analysis project Ga0136636, IMG submission 104653) | Polar desert sand microbial communities from Dry Valleys, Antarctica - metaG UQ852 (21.06) | ecosystem: Environmental > Terrestrial > Soil > Desert | place: Antarctica: Dry Valley... | reverse complement strand
GCCGTGGCAATCCATGCGCCCGCAAGTTCTGGTTTGCCGCGTCGCTACGCTCCTCGCAATGACATCATTTTTTTGGCGTTGCCACCGCACAACTTCGGTTAACCTGATGTCGGACATCAACAATGTGTGACTTCAGCCACATCTCGTCCCATCGGACACTTAGGAGCCCCCATGAAACCCACCCCTTTAGCAGCACTGTTACGTCTAACAGTCATCGGTACCGCGTTTGCCTTAATGGCGGGAAGTGCATCTGCTGACAAGCCTGGTGACACAGGTGGCGGCAAGCACAAGGAATGGAAAGAAACCTCCAAGAAGAACAATGCTGGCGACCATGATCGCGACGGTGAACGCCGCGGCAACACGGTCTTCGTCAGCTTTGGCGCCAATGACCGCGTCATCATTACCGAGTACTACGGCCAACAAGCCCGCAAGGGCAAATGCCCCCCAGGTTTGGCAAAGAAGAGAAATGGCTGCCAAGCACCTGGCAAAGCAAAGATGTGGAACAAGGGGCTGCCACTCTCGCGGGACGTCACCTACTACGAAGTCCCCAGAGAACTACGGGTTCGCCTGCCTGCACCACCTCCCAACCATCGCTATGTCGAAGTCGCGGGTAACATTTTGATGATCGCTGTGGGCACCCGCATGGTGGTGGATGCCGTCGAAAACATTCTGCAGTGAATGCCCCACAGCCGAGTGGGACAGGCGTGTCGCCATGCGCGCATGGCGCCTTGGAGCTGTGGGGGCTGCAGCCTTGGGCGCCGTCAACCCGCTGCTGACCCTGCGCCCCTTGGTGGACGCCGAACCTGGCAAGAACGGCGATTGCAGGCAGTGGCTACAAGGTCAAAAGCAAAACCAGCCCTCTGGGTTCAGTCCCCACGTTTTGGCATGACGGGTGACGACAGCCCTTGCAACACCGTGGGATAACGCAGTTGGAGGCGCAATTCCATTTTCATCCGCGTGTTGTCCAAACGCCGGGACTCGTTCATGAAGCTGAGCTGCAACACCGTCAGGTGCTGGGGTGCTGCACGACGTGACACACGGGGCGGTTTGGGCAGGTCATACAAACCAGCTGCCAAATCAAAGTAGTCGCCCATTTTCAAACAGGTGTCGTCATTGACGTTGTAGATGCGACGTGGTTTGCCGCGCCACAGCGCCGCAAGGCAGGCGCGCGCCAGGTCGTGTGCGTGGATGTGGTTGGTGTAAACGTCGTCTTCAGGCAGCAGCACAGGCGTGCCTTTGAGAAGACGGTCCCGTGGGGTGCCGCCCACGCGGTCGGGCGCGTAAATGCCGGGTATGCGCAAAACGCTGGTTTTCGTATCGCAGGCCAAGCCAAAGTGCCTGACGTGGTATTCGGCATCAATTCGCCTAATGGCCCGATCAGTGTGGGCATTGCTCGCTCTTGCTTCAGTAGCAAACTCACCAAAACAATCACCATACACGCCGCTGGTGGAGCCATAAACGAGGCTTTTGGGCCGCGTGCGCACGCGCAACACCTGCATCAACGCCTTCGTGCGCAAGTCGTATCGCCCGCGGCCAGGCGGTGGAGCGAGGTGAATGACCCGACTGGCAAGCCCACTCAGGCGCCACAAGGTCGCCGGTTGGTCTAAATTGCCCATCAAAGGCGTGATGCCAAGGGCGCGCAATTCAGCAACCCGTGAGGCGCTGGACGTCAACGCCAACAACCTGACACGCCCACGCAGCAGCTTGGCCGCTCGCACGCCCACATCGCCACAACCCACCAGCAAAACGCGCTGCTGCCGAAAGCGCGCAGGTAGTGCGCCACCGTGCGCGGCCAGTAGCAAGGGGTGGGCGGGGACGATTGCAGGCAAAATTGTGTCCTTTTGTTCTCTATCTAACTTCATGGCGACGAAGCCACCTCAGAGCATGAAAACCCTAGCGTCACTGCGAGCCTAGCGCAGCAGTCCAAGGATTCTCAAGTCATGGATGGCTTCACTTCGTTCGCAATGACGACTGTCGTTCACGTTAAGCCATCCCTGTCTTTGTTGCTTTGCCTAGTCGCGTTGCAGCACTGCCTGCGGTTTTGCGCCAAGACACAAATGATCTGAAAATGGAATGAATGAGTTATGACAAGTGCACCAAGGATAACGACAAGATGACCGCGACGACCAACCCAGCAGACTTTCAGGTCTGCATTGAACCCAGCAAACGTGTTTTCACGGCAAACCCGCACGAAACCCTTTTGGCCGCCGGCATACGTGCGGGCGTCAACATGCCATATGGCTGCAAAGATGGCGCCTGCGGCTCCTGCAAATGCAAAAAACTCAGTGGCAGCGTGGTGCACGGCACGTTTTTGCGCAAGGCGCTGAGCGAGGAAGAAGAGGCCCAAGGCATGGTGCTGACCTGTTGCGCCACCGCCACCACCGACGTGGTGCTGGAGTCGCGCCAGGTCACGTCTGAAACGGCACTGCCCATCAAAAAAATGCCGGTGCGCGTGAGCCTGCTGGAGCGCAAGTCGCCTGACGTCATTCGCATGCTGCTGCAAGTTCCCGCCTCTGACCCGCTGAAGTACCACGCTGGGCAATACATCGAATTCATGCTGCGCGACGGCGTGCGGCGCAGCTACTCCATGGCCAATGCACCGCACACCGTGGCATCAAGCGGGTTGGAGCTGCACATTCGCCACATGCCGGGCGGTTTGTTCACCGACCAAGTGTTTGGCAGCATCAAAGAACGCGATATTCTGCGCATTGAAGGTCCGTTTGGCAGCTTTTACCTGCGCGAAGACAGCGCCAAGCCGATGGTGTTTCTGGCCTCCGGCACGGGCTTTGCCCCCATCAAGGCACTGATTGAACACATGCAGTTCAAGGGCAGCACCCGCAAGGCGGTGGTGTACTGGGGCGCACGCCGCCCGCCAGACCTGTACATGCACGACTGGATGGTGGCGCAAACAATTTTGATGCCCAACCTGGGCTACGTGCCGGTGGTGTCCAACGCGCTACTTGAAGACGCATGGACGGGCCGAACCGGCTTTGTGCACCACGCGGTGCTGCAAGACCTGCCCGACCTATCCGGCCACCAAGTCTACGCCTGCGGCGCGCCCATCATGGTGGAATCCGCCCAGCGGGACTATGTGAAGGCGGGTTTGCCGGTGGATGAGTTTTTTGCCGACGCATTCACCTCAGAGGCTGACAAGGCCCAAGCAGCCTAAACGGCCTCAGCGGCCACAAGCTGCAAACCGCTTGGGCGGCGCGCAGACTGTGGCACGAGCGGGGATCAATAAAGGTTCTTGGATGTCGAACAGGTCGGCTGTGCCACGTTCATGTAACGTGCTAGGTCTTCACCCTGCCGACAACTGAATTGGTGAAATTTTTTGAACTCGATGTCGCAGCCACGTCTGTGGACGCCGAAGCGAACTTGATCCAAGCAGTCCAAAGCACCTGCGCATGCCGCAGGGATAATGACGACCTCACTAGACTGACCTGCCACTATGTCCCGTCCCAAAACAAAGCCCCAATCTAAAGCCCAACAGCGCCCAGCCGCCGCGCCAGCTGACCCCGAAACACAGGCAAGAAAGGCGTTGGATGCTGGTCGGTTTCGCGAGGCCACGGAAGCGTTCAAAGCATTGCTTAAAACCGAAAAGCGCCCCGAGTGGATCGAGTCCCTGGCGCAGGCCTACACGGGGCGAGCGGGTGAGTTGCAGGCCAAAGGAATGCTGCCCGAGGCACTGACCATCTGGCGCAACCGTGCCACCGCCTGCGGCAAGTCGCTGGCGGAGCCGGCTTACCTGCACTGCCTGTGTCTGACGGGCGCACACGCTGAGGCGTTCGAGCTGCTGGTCGCCATCTCTGACCCCATCAGCCGCCAAACCTTTGAAGTCCAATTGGCCGCCACGGCGTTGCATCTGCCAGGTGACGCGTTGGCTGCTTTGCCAGAAGACAGCGGTCTACGCGGGCACCACGCCAGTGCGGTGGCCGCGCTGGCAGCCTGCTGCGCGGGCGATGCGTCGGGCATGGACAGCGCGTTGGCGCAAATCCCATTTCGCTCCCCGTACCGGGATTTGCGTCCGGTGCTCAAAGCCCTTGATGCCGTGAACCAAGCGCCAGCGCAGGCGCTGGCGTTGTTGGCGCGCGTTGCAGCCGACAGCCCGTTTGCGCGGCTGGCAGATGCCACACGCCTAGCAACCTTGCCCGATGACGCTTGGTTACCTGCATTGGCAACGCTGGACAGCGCGGGACAGCAGTTGGTGCTGGATATCAAAGGCTGCCCGCAGCACGTGCGCCCTGTGCTGTTGGAGTTAGCCTCCTTAGGCGCAACGCCATCAGCCGAGAAAATTCTGGCGATTTTTCTGCGCGGCGGCCGGGCGCGTTCTCCCGGTGTGGAGGCGCTGTGCCGTCGCCTGCTGCCGCTTGTGATGCGCCAAACCCGTGACATTGAGGAGTACGAGGACCGTTTACCCACCACAGTCGGCCTACAGATCGCCGCACTGAATGTGGATGTGCGGGACAAGGGAATGATGCCAACGGACCCGTGGATCGACTATGTTGATTTTTTACTGGATGAGGTCAAGGGGCAGGATGCTGAGTTCAGCGCCGCATTGATCCTGCACCGTTTGGCCACCAACAACGACCAAGACGCGCAGCGCCACCAGATGTCTCCCCAGCAGGCGCTGTGGCTCGAAAAAAGCCTGTCGCTGGACCCAAATAACCCCGAGGGGCGCATGCGCCTGATTCGCGGATATCTGCGGCACGAGGATGTGAAGCGTGCCCGTCAGCACGTGGAGACCGCACTGGCGGCGACGCCGAACGATACCGATGCATTGCTGGCGGCGGTGGAGATTGCGGTGGCCTCCGACAGCCACAAAAAGGCGCTGGGCTACGCCAAACGCTTGTTGGAACTAGACCCCATCAATCCCCGGGTGCGTGATCTCCTGACCCAGGCGGGTTTGGCGCAGACACGCAAGCAAATTCGGGCCAAGCGTTTGGATTTGGCGCGCAAGGAATTGGACTTGGCCATGCCGTGGCTGGTCAGTGCCGACAGTACGCGTACCGCCGCGGTATTGGGAGCCCTGTGTCGCGAAGGGGTGGATGGCGATGATTTGCTGCGCGTCGCGAGCGCTTGCGATGCAGACAAGCCTTTGAGCAACAGTTTTTTCTTGGTGCTAGAGGCGCTGCGTCTGCGGATGGAGCCTGGCACATTGTTGCGGCGCGCCGAGCTCAAACTCCCCATCAAGCCAGATGCGGCGGATCAGGCGCAGTTCGTTCGCATGCTCGACGCACTCGACGACAAAGAGCAAATAATCATCGACAAGGCTCTGACGCATCTGAAAAAACCGCTAACACAGGCGGCGGACCACCCGCTGCCACTGGATGCACGTTTGACAGTGTGCGAAGCCTTGTTGCGCCGCAAGGCCTATACAGCCCTCCAAGCGCACGCCCGTGCAGGGTTGAAGGATATCCCCAGGACGCCAATTTTTATCTACTTCCACGCCGTTGCAAATTGCGGCGACGAGCCTTGGACCCTGGCAGATCGTCAATTGGACGCATTGGAAGTGGCGCGGGAGCAGGCAGGCAAAGCCAATGACCTGCGCACTGCACACCGTCTGAACGACTTGCTGCTGCGAGCGGATGAGTTTCCCTACAACCCAATGGATGAACTGTTTGGTTTTGGTAGTTCGATGGGCAGGTTGGACGACATAGGCGACATGGGCGACATGGGCGACATGGGCAAGGGCGACAGTGGCTCGTCCTTAAAGGCGATGTTGCACAGCATCGTGGCTCTAGGGGGAATGGAAGAGTTTTTTAGGGTTCTTCAAAACTCTCTGGGGGATGCTGCATTCCAGAAGATCAAGGCGCGCGCAGGCAGCAACCCCGATCGCTTGGTCGATGCACTCATTGAGCACATATCCAACGGGGGCATGCTCGGCGATTTTTTACCACCCCCTAACAAGAAGAAAGGCTTTTTTTGATGATTGATCCTTACCGTGTTCTAGGGGTGTCGGCCCAAGCCGACGATGTCAGCGTTCGCACGGCGTACTTGAGCGCCATTCGCGCCTGTCCGCCCGAGCGTGATGCGGTGCGCTTTGAGCGCATTCGCAGTGCCTATGAAGCCATTTCAGATGCCCGCCGTCGTCGCATGCACGCGCTGTTTGACGTATCCGACGCCATGCCATCTGACCTCGTGCATGCCGTGATGGGAGATGCGAAGCTGGGGCGCCCCAGCGTGGCAGCGGTTCACAAGCTGCTGGGAGGTCTATGACGACCATCGACACATCTACCCGCGAGCGGCTGCTGGCGGAATTTACCGCCTGCTTGGACGACCTAGAAGCGAGCGACACCGCCGATGCAGGTGATGCAGGGGATGCGGGGGATGCGGGGGATGCGGGGCAGGACGATGCGCGCCAAGTCGATTTGTATTCGCTTTTGGTGGAAATGGCTTCGCTGAAGAATGAAATTCGCATCGAGTCGCGCCAATTCAAAGGCGCACTGGACGACATGCGCCGTTTTTCCGACGAACTCAACACCCACACACGCCGTTTGGAGCGTGACCTAGAACGCTCCCGAGAGGAAGCGCTCAGCAGTGAACGCCGGGTGGAACGCGGCTTTTTGTTGGGATTGATCGACCTGCGCGACAGTCTGCACAACGGCGTGCAGGCCGCTAGCCAGCCGCCGCGGTCGTGGTGGGATCGCTGGGTGCCGGGTTTGGTGCGTTTTGTGACCAGCCTGGGTCAAGGTCAGCGCTTGACGTTGCAGCGCTTGGACGACCTGCTGGCCAGCTACGGCGTGCGCCCCATGGCCGTGACCGGCGCGGTATTCGACGCCAACGCCATGCGCGTGGTCGGGGTAGAAAGCGACAGCGATGCGCCCCAAGGCACCGTGCTGCGTGAGACGCGTAGCGGCTTTTTCCACCGTGGCGAGATCCTGCGGATCGCCGAAGTCATTGTCAGCAAGACCTCTTAACAAGATCAACACGAAAGAAGTAACGCATATGAGCCAAAGTAACAACGAAATGAACGGCGAAGTGATTGTCGGGATTGACCTGGGCACCACCAACTCCGAAGTCGCCATCGTCCGGGACGGGCGTGTGGAGGTGATTCCGGTGTCACCGGGGGTGCGTATTCTGCCGTCCATGGTGGGCATTGCCGACGATGGCAGCCTGCTGGTGGGTGAGGCGGCACGCAACCAATATGTGCTGCACCCCGAGCGCACTGTGCGCTCCATCAAACGGCGCATGGGCGAAGACACACACGTGAGCATGGGCGACACGCAGTACAGCCCGCAGGAAATCTCCGCCATGATTCTGCGCCGCCTCAAGCAAATTGCCGAGGCACACATTGGCGCACCCGTAAGCAAGGCCGTCATCACGGTGCCTGCGTATTTTTCAGATGCCCAGCGCCAAGCCACGCGCGAGGCCGGAGAGGTTGCCGGGCTGGAGGTGGTGCGCATCATCAACGAGCCCACCGCCGCCGCGCTGGCCTATGAAACCGGCCACAGCGAGGCACGCACGGTGCTGGTGTATGACTTGGGCGGCGGCACGTTTGACGTGTCTGTGGTGCAACTGGAAGGCGATGTGGTGGAAGTCAAATCCAGCCACGGCAACAACCATCTGGGTGGCGACGATTTTGACCAAGCCATCGTGCGCCATGTCCTGCAGCACCTCCAAACCACGCAAGGCGTGACGTTGGAGGCAGCACCCGTGGCCATGGCACGGCTAATGCGTGCGGCCGAAACTGCCAAGATCGCCTTGTCCAGCCAGCCTTTTGCCACTTTGAGCGAGGAATACCTGACGGAAAAAGACGGCGTGCCCATCCACCTGTCGCTGGAGCTGTCGCGCTCTGACTACGAGGACATGATTGCGCCTTACATCGACGAAACCCTCGCCGCTGTCCACATTGCCCTAAGCGGCGCAGGGCTGGCAGTGGCCGATCTGGACGAGGTGCTGTTGGTCGGCGGTGCCACACGCACGCCCTTGGTGCAGCAACGCCTAGAGCAGGCATTGGGTTTGCAGCCGCGTGGCGAGGTCGATCCCGACTTGTGCGTGGCCATGGGAGCTGCCATTCAGGCAGCGGTTATTGCCGGGGCTAACACTTCGGCCGTTTTGGTAGATGTCACGCCCTACACTTTTGGCACCAGTGCCATTAGCGACTTCAATAACGAAATGTACCCCTACTGTTTCGTGCCCTTGATTCGCAAGAACACGCCCATTCCGGTGTCGCGCAGCGAGGTGTTTGCCACGGCGTATGACAACCAAGAGATGGTGGAAGTGCTCCTATTCCAAGGCGAAGACCGGGATGCCCTCAACAACATTGAAATTGGCCGTTTCATGGTGGAAGGCCTGCGCAAAGCGCCTGCTGGAAACCCCATCATCACCACGTTTTCGCTCGACCTCAACGGCATTCTGCATGTGACCTCGCGGGAAAAAGAGACGGGGCTGGAACACTCCATCACCATCAACAACGCCATCTCTCGCTTTGCCGGAGAGAAGCTGGAAACCGCGCGGGCCCGCATCGACACGATGTTCAGCGCGGGCGATGCCCCGTCCGATGCGACCAGCGGGGTTGCCGATCAGCGCCTGCGCGTCGAGGCTGGTGCCCTGATTGAGAAAGCAGAGCGCCTGCTCGCTAAGGCCAGTGCAGACAATGCGGAAGACTTGGTGGACAGCATCGAAGCGTTGCGTGACGCGCTGGCCGATCATGCCGAAGGCGACCCAAGCGCCTTACAACCCAACATGGATGCGCTGGCGGATCTGATCTTCTACTTGGAAGCCTAAAGCCATGGAAAGGTGTCCTGCATGCCGGGCGCGACTTCAGGTGCAGGCAGTGTGCCCCCGCTGCGCCTGCGACTTTACGTTGGCACAGGGGGCAGAGGTGAGCGCCCAGCAGCACCTTATTGCCGCTGTTGCCGCCTTGGCCGCCAATGACCGATCAGGCGCGCAAGCTGCGCTGCAGCAGTCCATGCACCTGCGGCGCAGTGCATTGGCGACTTTTCTCATGCACAGGCTATAGGCGCCGTGAATGCTGTGCGCGCACCGGCCGCCTGTTGAGTTCGCCCTCATTGCGTTTTTAGATCGATACGACATTAACGTCAAATGCACCCGTCATTGCGCACGGCAAAGCGAAGCAACAACATGTCGGATTGATATAAAAATGAAATCAGACAGCCCATGGGCCCAATCGCGGCCACCACCTTGGCAAACTCCCGGGTGTTGTGGGTGGTCTGCAGCCGCGAAAAAAGTGAAAACGACGCCATATTCAGGCTGATCCGCCTCACCCAATACCATCGTGCTAGAGGCGTCTTTGCGGCCTTCTCGTGCGCATCCAGCAGTTTAAGGAGCGCGCTCAAGTCCTTTTCCAAACGCAACAACGTTGTTGGGTCAAGTTGTGAAAGGGCCTTGGGCAACACACCGGAACCGAATCTGCGCCCTTGGTTTGGACCAACTTTGCCGAAGAATCGGCATACTTAAAAACCTCTGACTGAAGAAAACAAGCAAAGTATCGACATCGGCGTAAGCCTGGCAACATACGTCTTTTACGTCATTTCATGCGGTCTTCATAGGTAACTGCCGCATTTTTGACGTATGAAACTTATGCGCGACAGCTTATGCCCCGATGCCAGGGCAGAGACGTTCAGGTTCCTTTGAAAACGGTCGTCAGTATTTTTTCAAGCTGCAGTCCAATGGTGTCCAAGGACGACTTCAACCCATCATGGTTTTTGGCATCGTCTGGCAACTCGCTCGCTGGCAAAGCGCTTGCCTCAGCGAGGTGAGCGGCGATCCGCTCACGCGCTTGTTTGGCATTTGTGATCTGCAGGTGCACTGCAGATTCTTCTGGCGCATTGGCATGCAAGGCATTCGCTTGGCCAATCATTTCATCAATATGGTTCAGGCGCGACTTCCATTCCAGAAAGTGCTGATTAGCCAGTGTGCGAATTTCCGACATGTTGTGTGCTCCAAAGTCCACTCATCGATGAACAAACTTCACCGTACCGAGACAAACCGCGTTCGTCCGTGCGCTGTCACACGGACGCAAAGCGTCGCTTCTGCGACGCTTTGCAGCAATCGCCACCCCATGCCAAAAGAGTGCATCGCGCAACGTCAATATCAATCAAGGAGACAAGAATCGAACCCGATCCAGTTCTTGGAAACCTGGGCACAGTTTCGGCGGTGCGAGGCAGCGTGATCGACGTTAGATTTGACAAAAATCTACCGCCCATCCGCACCCTGCTGCGTGCGGACGAAGGGCGCGTCGTGATGGAGGTTCTGTCCCAGCGCGATGCACACCATGTACGCACCATTGCCTTGACATCAACCCAGGGCCTTGCGCGCGGCGCGGTTGTCCAAGACAGCGGCGCGCCCTTGAAAGCGCCGGTTGGCAAGGCCATTCTTTCGCGCATGTTCGACGTTTTCGGCAACGCCATTGACCGCTTGCCAGCGCCTGAGAATATTGAGTGGCGCTCGGTACACAAGGCACCGCCAGCGCTGTCGCGCCGCCCTACCCGGTCCGAGGTGTTCGAGACCGGCATCAAGGTCATTGACGTCCTGATGCCGCTGGAGCGCGGTGGAAAAGCTGGTCTGTTTGGCGGGGCTGGCGTGGGCAAAACTGTTTTGCTGACCGAAATGATCCACAACATGGTGGAGCATCGGGAGGGGGTCAGCATTTTTTGCGGCATTGGCGAGCGCTGCCGCGAAGGCGAAGAGCTCTATCGCGAAATGAAAGCCGCGGGGGTCTTGCCCAATATGGTGATGGTCTTTGGCCAGATGAATGAGCCTCCCGGCAGCCGCTTTCGCGTCGGTCACGCCGCGCTCACCATGGCCGAGTATTTTCGCGACGACGAACACCGCGACGTGCTGCTACTGATCGACAACATCTTTCGCTTTATTCAGGCGGGCTCAGAAGTGTCGGGGCTGATGGGACAAATGCCCTCACGTCTGGGCTACCAACCCACCATGGGAACCGAGTTGGCGAGCCTGCAAGAGCGCATCGCCAACACCGACACCGGCGCCATTACCTCCATTCAGGCGGTTTATGTACCGGCGGATGACTTCACCGATCCGGCTGCCGTACACACCTTCTCGCATCTCTCGGCGTCCATTGTCCTGTCGCGCAAGCGCGCCAGCGAGGGGCTCTACCCGGCCATCGATCCGCTGCAATCGAATTCCAAGATGGCGACACCAGGCATCATTGGTGAGCGGCACTATGCGCTGGCACAGGAAGTTCGCAGCACGCTGGCGCAATACGCCCAGCTCAAGGACATCATCGCCATGCTGGGGCTTGAGCAGCTGTCGTCAGGCGACCAAAACGTCGTGGCCCGTGCGCGGCGCTTGGAGCGCTTCCTGACCCAACCCTTCTTTACCACGGAGCAGTTCACCGACATGCAGGGCAAGCTCGTCAGTCTGAAGGACGCGCTCGACGGCTGCGAGCGCATCTTGCGTGACGAGTTCAAGGACTACCCCGAGAGCGCGCTTTACATGATCGGCGCAGTCGATGAGGCCAAGGCCAAAGCCAAACGGCCTGCTACCAAGGAGGATGACCATGCCGTCGAACAGCATGCACCTTAAGGTGCTCTTACCCTCGCACATCTTCGCCGACAAAACCGGCGTGACGCGCCTGGTCGCCGAAACGCGAGAGGGATCATTCGGACTCTTGCCAAACCGGCTCGATTGTGTTGCCGCGCTTGCCGCCGGGATCCTGATGTATGAAACACCAACCGAAGGTGAGACTTACCTTGCGCTGGATGAGGGCGTTCTGGTCAAAGCTGGCCCCGATGTGCATATATCCGTGCGCCGCGCCATGAGCGGGGCGAGCTTGGCAGAGTTACGCGAAGCCGTCGAGCAGGAATTCATGCAGATCGACGCGCAAGAGCGCAGCGTGCGCGCGGTCATGGCCAAGCTGGAAACTGGCTTTCTGCACCAATTTGCGAGCTTGCAACATGACTGACAAATTTGGTGATGCTGAAAAGAGCGCAGCGCGGCTGGCCCAGCAGGTCGGAGCCAAGGCAGCGCTCAAACTGCGAGCCCAAGGCAACCCTGCGCCGGGTGTGTGGTTTGGCCTGGGGCTTATGGGTGTGATCGGCTGGTCGGTGGTGGTGCCCACCTTGCTGGGTGCCGCACTCGGTCTATGGCTGGACAGCCACTATGCTGGCGCTCGCTCGTGGACGATGGCGCTGCTGATCGCAGGGCTGGTACTGGGCTGCTTCAACGCGTGGATTTGGATTGCCAAAGAGGACGCAGCCATGCACAGCGATCGCGAGAATCACCATGATTCATGACGCACTGCCCGTGCTACTGGCTTGGGTGGCTGGTGGGGCGCTGGGCGCTTTCTTCTTTATCGGCCTGCGGTGGACCGTGCGCCGTGGTCTTGCGGCCAGCAATCCGGCATTGTGGATTTTTCCCAGCGCGCTGCTGCGAATTGGCGTAACGCTGGCGGGCTTCTACGGTGTGGCAGGTGGAGATTGGCTGCGTCTGCTGGCATGTCTTGTGGGCTTCGTCATGGCGCGACAAATCACCATGCGCCTGACCCGGGAGGCCCACTATGAACCTTAGTCCGGACCAGATCATTTTCTGGCAATACGGTTTTGTCAAACTCAATGCCACCATCGTCTTTACCTGGGGCCTGATGCTGTTGCTGGTTGTAGGTGCCATGCTCATCACCCGCAAGCTTTCAACCGATCTGACGCGCACGCGCTGGCAGAACTTGCTGGAAATCGTGGTCACTGGTATGGCGTCGCAGATTGAAGAGGTCGGCTTGCACGAGCCCCGCAAAGCGCTTGGGTTTCTGGGCACACTCTTCCTGTTCGTCGGCAGTGCCAGCTTGTGCACCATCATTCCCGGCTACGAACCACCGACAGGTTCCATGTCCACCACGGCAGCGCTGGCACTGTGTGTATTGGTGGCTGTGCCGATGTTTGGCATTGCAGACCAAGGCGTGGTCGGCTACCTCAAATCCTACGTGGAGCCGACCGTGCTCATGCTCCCGTTCAACATCATCAGTGAAGTGTCACGCACCCTGGCTTTGGCGGTGCGGCTGTTCGGCAACATGATGAGCGGCACCATGATCATCGCCATCTTGCTCACCATCACGCCTTTCATTTTTCCAATCGTGATGACCGTGTTGGGCCTGCTCACAGGCATGGTGCAAGCCTACATCTTCAGCATTCTGGCGGCGGTCTATATCGCTGCGGCCCAGAGCGTGCGCAAGGCCAAGCCCACGACCGAGCAACCCATCAACAACGCAACATAACCACCACAACCAAGGAGTCTTCATGGACAGCTTAACAATCATCGCCGTGGCATCCATCGTCATGGCGGGCCTGACCACCGGCTTTGGCTGCATGGGCCCAGCATTTGCCGAGGGGCGCGCAGTTGCAACGGCTTTGACGGCGCTGGCCCAGCAACCCGACGCCTCTGCCACCATCACACGCACTTTATTCGTCGGTCTGGCCATGGTCGAGTCCACCGCGATTTACTGCTTTGTGGTTTCGATGATTCTGCTTTTTGCCAATCCGTTCTGGAACCAAGCGATCGCGGCGGTTGCTGGAAAGTAACCATGCTCATCGACTGGTTCACTGTTGGAGCGCAAACGCTCAACTTCCTCATCCTGGTTTGGCTGATGAAGCGCTTCCTCTACAAGCCCGTGATCGACGCCATAGATGCAAGAGAAAGCCGCATCGCATCGGCACTGGCGGACGCCACCCAGAAGCAGGCGCAAGCCGACAAGCAGCGCGATGAATTCGAGCAAAAGAATGCCGAGTTTGACCAGCAACGCGAGGCGATTGCACGCCAAGCCAGCGAAAAACTGGACGCACAGCGCCAGCATCTGCTCGCCCAAGCACACGCAGCAGCTGACGCGATGCGGGACAAACGGCACGCAGATCTAACAAGCGAACTGCAGACTTTGCAGCAAGACATCGCCCAGCGCAGCCAGGCGGAGGTTTTTGCTGTCGCGCGCAAGGTCTTGACCGATCTTTCTGGCATCGCGCTAGAAGACCGCATCACCGAGGTGTTTGCCCAGCAACTGCGTGCCATGGAGGCACCCGCTAGGAACGAGCTATCCAACGCCCTACAGGCATCGCCTGCAACGGTACGGGTCCGAAGTGCGTTCGAGTTGACGCCCGAGCAGCAGACCTCGATTGGGCAAGCACTGGACGCGGCCATGCAGGCCAAGCTTTCCCTGCAGTTCGAGACTTCACCGGAGGTCATCAGCGGCATTGAGCTCAGCGCCAACGGCTGGAAAGTTGCCTGGAATATCGCCGACTACATGGCGCAGCTGCAACAGCACATTGGCGAGCCAGTGAAACCCGTCAAGGCCTCAGCGCCAGCGACACCATGATGCCTCCCATAGACGAATCAAACACATCAGACAACTTGCACGGCGTCTTGGACCGCAGTTTCGCGCACCTGCGCGAGGGGTGCGAGGCGTTCAATGCGCACCTCAGTGTGCGCGAGGTCGGCACCATCACCAGCGTATCCACCGGCATTGCCATGATCAGCGGCTTACCTGGCGTTGGCTTTGAAGAATTGATCGCCTTTCCCGGCGGTGTGTTCGGCATCGCCTTCAATGTGGACGCGAACGAGGTGGGCGTGGTGCTGCTGGGCGACTACTGGCACTTGCGCGCAGGTGACGAAGTGCAGCGCACCGGTCGGGTGATGGATGTGGGCGTGGGCAATGGTCTGCTGGGTCGGATCATGGACCCGTTGGGGCGTCCGCTGGACGGCAAGGGACCGATCACCGCCACCGAACGACTACCCATTGAGCGCTCAGCAGCCGCCATCATGGACCGCGCGCCCGTGACTGCGCCGCTGCTAACCGGCCTGAAGGTGATCGATGCGCTGATCCCCGTGGGGCGGGGCCAGCGTGAGCTGATTCTGGGCGACCGCCAGACCGGCAAAACCACGATTGCAATCGACACCATCCTCAACCAGCAAGGCCACGATGTGCTGTGTGTGTACTGTGCCATTGGCCAGCGTTCATCGGCCGTAGCGAAAACGATTGCTGTCCTGCAAGAAAAGGGGGCCATGTCGTACACCGTCGTCATGGTGACCGAAGGCAACGACCCGCCCGGACTGACCTACATTGCGCCCTACGCGGCGACCAGCATAGCCGAGCACTTCATGGAGGCCGGGCGCGACGTGCTGATCGTCTACGACGACCTGACCCACCATGCCCGCGCCTACCGAGAACTGTCGCTGCTGCTGCGCCGCCCGCCAGGGCGTGAAGCGTTTCCCGGTGACATTTTCTACATCCATTCACGCCTACTGGAGCGCTCCACCCATCTGAACCAGGAGCGCGGCGGTGGTTCTCTCACCGCCTTGCCGATCATCGAAACCGAGTCGCAGAACATATCGGCCTATATTCCGACCAACCTGATTTCGATCACCGACGGGCAAATCTACCTGTCACCCGCGCTGTTCGAACTCGGTACCTTGCCGGCGGTTGATGTTGGCATGTCCGTCTCGCGCGTGGGCGGCAAGGCCCAGCGTGCGGCCTTCCGGGCCGTGTCGGGCGACCTGAAACTGGCCTATGCCCAGTTTGAAGAGCTAGAGACATTTGCGCGGTTCGGTGCGCGGCTAGATGAGAACACCACCCAGATCATCGAGCACGGTCGGCGCATTCGCGCGTGCATGAAGCAACCTGAGTCCGCCCCGGTTGACGAGGTCGCGCAAATCACGCTGCTGTTGGCATTGACCGCCAAGCTGTTCGACACCGTCCCGCTGGAGCGCATGACCGAGGCCGAAGGCGCAGTGCGAGCAGCAAGCGCCCAAATTCCACCCGAGGTACGCGCACGCTTTGACAACGCGACAAAGCTCAACCCCGAAGACCTGACCCAGATCACCGACATGGCGCGCACGGCGCTGACGCCCTTTCAACCGACGCCACCCGCAAAGCAGGACGATACAGCGACGAAGAAGGATTCCGCATGAGCGACACCAGCGAGGGCCTGCAGCGCAAGATGCGCAGCGCGGGCGAACTTCAGTCGGTGGTGCGCACCATGAAGGCCATGGCCGCATCCAGCATCGGACAGTACGAACGCGCCGTGCATTCGCTGGAAGACTACTACCGCACAGTCCAACTGGCCTTGGCTGCGGGGTTTCGCCAGCTCCCCCCCGCACACCCGGTCAATACCAAGGCGCAACCGAACGTCGGCAGCGTCGTTGCCGTGGTTTTCGGCTCCGACCAGGGGCTGGTGGGGCGATTCAATGATGTGCTGGCCGACTTTGTAGCCAGCACGCTGCAAGGCATACCGGGTCACAAGACCTTTTGGAGCGTTGGCGAGCGCATCCAGTCGCGCCTGGCCGACACCGACATTCCACTGGACAAACACTTCACGCTGCCGCATTCGATCAACGCCATCACCCCGTTGATCGGCGAGATTCTGGTGGCAATCCAAGCGATGCATGAACAAGGCGGCATCACCCAGGTGTTGCTGTTCAACAATCAACCCACCGTCGGAGCGGTATACGCGCCGAAAATGCGGCGGCTTCTCCCACTGGACTCGGTCTGGCAACACAACCTCAACGCCATCGCCTGGCCTACCGGCAAATTACCAGAGGTGATGCAACTGGGCGAACCGACGCTGCTGGCCTTTGTGCGCGAATACCTGTTTGTCTCGCTGTTTCGCACCTGCGCCGAGTCGCTGGCCAGCGAGAACGCCAGCCGTCTGGCGGCCATGCAGCGCGCGGAGAAGAACATCGACGAACTGCTGGAAGACCTGAGCCGGTCCTTTCACCGCCTGCGCCAAAATGGCATCGACGAAGAGTTGTTTGACGTTGTTTCCGGATTTGAGGCACTCACCCAAAGCCACTGAAGCAGGCGTTGTTGGAGTGGTATGGACGTGTGGGCAGCCCCGAATGGGTCATTCGATAACGGCCACAGGCTGCGAACCGCTTGAGCGGCGTCCAGCCTGTGGCATGTGTTGGCGTCAGAATACATTTGGCCTTGACGTGCTGGTGCATCAATCCACCCGCGCCCCGGCCTCAAACCACTGCTTGATTACCAAGCGATCGGCGTCGTTCATACCGGTGGGGTTGCCCATGGGCATGGCTTGGGTGACCACGGCTTGCTGATAGATGTTGGGCGCAAAGCGGCGCACGTTGTCGGGCGAATCCAGGCGCACGTTCTTCATTTGCACCTGCGGCCCGTGGCAGCTGTAGCAATGCCGCGCCAGCACAGGTTGCAACGTTTGATAGCCAAAATTGCCTATAGCCAAAATATTTCCTTGTGCTGACGCTATGTTCTTTGTAGCTATTTCACCCGCAACTGGTTGAGGTGCCATCCAGACGATCAGCGCGACGATCACGCCCATGCCCGCCAGCGCGTAGGGCAACGGGTTCGCACACCGACCCAGCTTGTAGCCATGGCGCAGCACAAAAAACTGACGAATCGATGCGCCCGCCACCATTATCAAAATAAGCATCAGCCAGTTTTGCGGGTGGGCGTAGGCAAAGCTGTAGTGTCCGCTGAGCATGGCAAACAACACCGGCAAGGTGAAGTAGGTGTTGTGCACGCTGCGTTGTTTGCCGCGCTTGCCGTGGATGGGGTCCACCGGCTCACCGGCTTTGATGCTGGCGACCATCTTGCGCTGGCCGGGAATGATCCAGCGTGCCACGTTGGCGCTCATGGCCGTGGCCATCATGGCCCCCACCAGCAAGAACGCGGCGCGCCCGGCAAACCAGTGGCAGGCCAGCCAACTGGCCACACCCACCAACAGCAGCACCAAGCTGCCCACGATGGCGTCACCCTTGGGGCGCTGTCCCCATACGCGGCAAATCAGGTCGTACAACACCCAAAACACCACCAAAAACAGCAGCGCCACCGTGATGGCCTGCCACGGTGCCCAGTCCATTTTGGACTTATCGATCAGGTACGTGCTGGCCTGCCACAGGTAGGTGACGGTGAACAACGCAAACCCGGTCAGCCAGGTGCTGTAGCTTTCCCAGTAAAACCAGTGCAGGTGCGCGGGCAGCTGCGGCGGGCTCACGGCGAACTTGACCGGGTGATAAAAGCCCCCGCCGTGTACCGCCCACAGCTCGCCGCTGACGCCTTGTTTTTTCAAATCTTCGTCCACGGGCGGGGTGAGGCTGCTGTCCAGAAACACAAAGTAAAAGGACGAGCCGATCCAGGCGATGGCGGTGATGACGTGGGCCCAGCGCAAGAGCAGGTTAGCCCATTCCAGGTAGTAGCTTTCCATCAGACATCTTTCATCAATGTGTTGCTTGACACGGCCTGCAAGACTTGTGCCGCCACCGACACCGCAATCACCTCTGGCTCTTTGCCGCCAATGCCGGGCAGCCCGATCGGACAGGTGACTAGGGCGAGTTCCGTCTCAGAAAAACCGCGTGCGCCAAGCCGGTGAGCGAACGTGCGCCACTTGGTGGCACTGCCAATCAGGCCGATCAGGCCCAAATCAGCGCGTTCGCGCTGGCGGCGCAGGCAGGCGGCTACCACCTCTAGGTCTTGCGCGTGGCTGAAACTCATGATAAGCACCAGCGAACCCGGTGCAAGCTGGGCCACGGCGGATTCAACCGGGTCAGAGTGCTCGCACACCACGTTGTTTGGAATGTGGGGCGGAAAAATCTCGTCCCGGCTGTCCAGCCACAGCACGTTAAGTGGCAGTTCGCCCAACAGGCGCACCAGCGCCGCGCCGACGTGCCCGCCACCAAACAGCGCCACACGCGGCCAGTGGCGGGCGTGTTCGTCAAAGCGGGCTTGCAGTGCGAGCTTGTCTGCCGCGCCCACGCGTTCAAAGCCCAGCGTGACCTCGCCACCGCAGCATTGGCCCAGACTGGACCCCAAGGGGTAGCGTACGGTGGAATCGCACACGTGACCCGACAACATCGCGCGGGCTTGGGCGATGGCCTGCCATTCCAGATGGCCGCCGCCAATGGTGCCCACGGCGTCGTTAGCAAACACGGCCATCCACGCACCCGCCTCACGCGGCACCGAACCCCTGTGCGCGCGCACCGTGACCCACACCGCGTTGTGCCTATCCAGACGCGCCAGCAGGTCGGCGACATGCGTCACACAAACCGGCCCGGTTGCCGTGCACAAGTTTCCTGCGGGGCGTGTTTCGGGCCTATTATTGGGTCCGGCTTTTGGCTGTTTTTACCCATGACACACCTGTTTGGCATTTGAATGACACCTGACACCGCACATCACAGAACCATCGTTCACCGCTTGAAGGTGGTTGCCCGTACCTGCTTGGCCCTGATGCTGGCTGCGTGCAGCACCACGCCGCTGCCACCGCCGCCGCCTGTCGAACAGCCCACCCCGCCACCCACACCCGTCGCACCCCCGGCGCATGCCACGCCGCCCATCACCAAGTCGTTTGCCATCAGCGCCCGGGAGTACCGCAAAGATGCGGCCAGCCACCTCTACCGTCTGAACGTCCACCGCATCTACTCCGGCAAGATGCCGCCACTGATGTATGCCATTGGCGTGCTGCAAGTGGACATTGACCGTCGCGGCGAAGTCATCAAACTGGGCTGGATGCGCGCACCCACCCACGCGCCTGAAGTGGTCGCTGAAATTGAACGCACCGTGCGCCAAGCTGCGCCCTACCCCATCCCGACCCGTCTGGGGCGCGTGACCTATACCGATACCTGGCTGTGGGACAAAAGCGGCCGCTTTCAGCTTGACACGCTGACCGAGGGCCAGAGATAGGCGGGCGGGGGCGGCGGTTTGCACCTCAAGACCCCCGGTAGGTGGAATAGCTCCAGGGGCTGACCAGCAGCGGCACGTGGTAGTGCGTGGCGGGGTCGGCCACGCCAAAGTCCAGGTTCACTTTGCTCAGGAAATTGGGCTGCGGCAAGGCCACGCCATGCGCCTGAAAATAACTTTCTACATCAAACACCAAACGGTAAGTGCCGCGCTGCAAGGCGCTGGCATCGAGCAGCAAGCCGTCGGGGTTGCGCCCGTCCTGGTTGAGCACGATTTGCCTGAGCAAGGTCACATGCTCGCCTTGAGTGGCATACAGCGCCACAGGCATGCCCGCCGCCGGGGTTCCGTGCATGGTGTCCAACACGTGTGTACTCAAGCCCATTGTGATGTCCTAACTTTCTACAGGCGACGAAGCCACCCAAAGCATGAAAAACCTGCCGTCACGGCGAGCTAAAGCGGCAGTCCAGGCCTTCTGGCGTCATAGATTGCTTCACTTCGTTCGCAATGACGGCTGTATTTCAGGTTGAAGGTTGGGTGAAAGTGTATACAGTTTGCACGTGCGCGCCCTATCATGCGGGCACGCTCTGACCCAGGTTGGCACAGCTCCTGCATTGCTCAGGGAGCCCACTGAACACCACCACCCATGCACCACTACGACAGCACCCGCCCCTACCCGCGTGACCTGGCCGGTTACGGCCCCCACCCACCGCACGCGCAGTGGCCGGGGCAAGCGCGGGTGGCGGTGCAGTTTGTGCTGAATGTGGAAGAAGGCGGCGAAAACTCGGTGCTGCATGGCGATGCGGGCTCTGAACAATTTCTGTCCGAGCTGTTCAACCCGGCCAGCTACCCGGCGCGCCACCTCAGCATGGAAGGCATTTACGAATACGGCTCGCGCGCCGGGGTGTGGCGCATTTTGCGGGCGTT
>Ga0136636_10000458_pt1 | contig 20565 bp, 27 predicted proteins | sample AntDrymUQ8522106_2_FD_104653 | JGI IMG/M metagenome (GOLD analysis project Ga0136636, IMG submission 104653) | Polar desert sand microbial communities from Dry Valleys, Antarctica - metaG UQ852 (21.06) | ecosystem: Environmental > Terrestrial > Soil > Desert | place: Antarctica: Dry Valley... | reverse complement strand
CTTACTTTTTTTTATTACGCCTGAAATCCCAGGGTGATTGCGGAGTGTTTTGGCGCCACAAACCTGTTTTGTTAGCCTTTGCTTCATCTTCAAGTTTTGCCAGTTCGGGATCCGCATTGTACTCTTTGTAGTGCCATGCCATACCTAACCTGATCATCTCCTTATTCAAACAAACATCACCCATGTAAACATTAGCCAATGTGCGGCCATAGGTGTCGAGACCGAGTTTTTCAATCCGTACTTCTTTTTTAAAGCAAAGACCTACAATCACCATCTTGGCACTATCACCATACGCCTGATCCAGTTCGGGGCAATCAATACCCTCAAGCCGTATTTTAAGTTGTTTGTCATTACTGGTTGATACAACAATTGTATCTCCGCTGTATACTCCTATAACTCTAGCTTTAAATGAATCATTCAGAGTGAGTAGCGAAAACAGAATAAGCAAAATCGAAGTTTTCATTTTCTAAATATTTTGTTTTTCAACATTTTAACGAATCAACATCCTGTTAAAAAAGTTTCGGGAGGTGTTCGCAGTAATTTGTTAAGCCATCGCTCTTTTGATAATATAGTTTACTCCGGCTTATCAGGTTCGTAGATTTCCTTATGCTGATTACAATATTTTGAACCATTCAAAGCCGGACGGCTGCATCTTTTTCCTGTATTTGTAATTGCTATGCATTGCAAATCAGGAGGTGCCTTTTCAATTGTTTTGGAGGATGACACAGCTGGAGTTTTGGCCGATGCTGCAGGTTTTGCTGGGGGTTTTACGGCTACCGGTTTTGCCGCGGTCACCTTTGCCTCCGGTTTCGATTCTTTCATTTTGGTTAAATCTCCTATCTGTATTTCAAGCCACGAGATCTCATCATCCTGGAATTTATTCTGAGCCGACAACGAGTCTAACAAAATCTTCAACGAATCCACTTTTGCTGATAACTCGTTGAGTTCCGCTCTTTGCCCCGGCTTAAACTGTGAGCATGAACCCGCAACAAAAAGGAGAATGACAAAAATTATAGATATGTTTTTCATAATCTAATGAATTAAAACATAAAAGTACTGAATAAATATATTCAAAGACATTATCATTCAATGAAAATATTTACATGCAACTACTTTTAACAAATATATTGTGAGATTGTTTGAAGTTTCATAATCGGTGATATTATAAGAATGCTTTGGCGGAATAGTGAGTCGGCAGGTTGGCCCGCGCCATGTGCGAAGACCGGATTCAGATGATTATGGGAAAGCTGGTTTTCTTCCATACCATTCTTCCACATGTCTCCCCTCATCCAATTGCGGATCCGCTTTATAAAGATCAGGAAACTTATTAAAATCGCATCTGCCAAATTCTCATTACGGGCCATGCTTACCAAAAACGAAGGCTGTGCTTTTACGCAGAGTATATTTTTAAGGAGATCTGGGATATGGGCAACATCGGACAAACCCAATACCTGCGTGTTTTTATTGCCCGGTTACGAAAGAAAGTTGAAGATGATCCGGCAAAACCAAAGCTATTGAATACGGAGTCGGGGATAGAGTATAGGTTTGGGTTTTAGATCAGAGTTAAAGTTTTAATATTTCAGCATTATATTCTCTCCCTGAAACTTTGCTCCGCAATCCGGTTAAAATGAAAAACCTGCCGCACCCATCATAAAATTGACGAATGCGGGCAGGTATAGGATTTTAACACTTTTCAGGAAATTCAGACAGCCATTTAATTCGTGCCTATATTTCCATGACAGATAATATTAGCCGGGCTTACTGCAACCTGGTAAATATTGATATATCCGACGTAAAGCAGCCAGTTATCATAAGTAATATTTATGTCGCTGTCGAGTTGACGGATATTTGTATAGCTTTTGCCTTTGGTTCCTTCCACACTGCTGAGTAGTTTCACAACAGGTCCGCCACCAACCGTGGAGACTGAACCAAGGTTAATGGTAGCCGGATAAACATCACCACTTATAGTTCCTGTAAGCGAAATGGTAACCAAAGTGTTCCCATTTACCCTTTTTTCGAACAAGGCTGTGCCTGATACACCAAAAGCAGCAATTGTATCAAGTGCATACGTTTTATTCACAGTAGTGAGCACATTGCCTCCGATATCGCCCTGTGCAAGTATCATATCTGGCTCGCTGCTGCTTTTCATCACTTTTACGTTGCCATCATACGCATTCAGTTGGCTGTATGACATGGTTGTTACCAAGGTTGAACTTTTGCCGGTTTCGTCAACTGGATTAAGTGCTATTACAGATGATCCGTTTTCAACTTCCGAATACATGTACAAACCTGCCGGATGTGTTCCCGAAGGAGCATTGGTTAAAACTATTTCGATAGTTGCACTGGTAGCAGAAGTTTCGATAAAGGTTACCTTGCCTGTTACCCCTAGTACATCTTTGGTTTTCAGGTCGTATGATGTACTGCTTTTGGCTGTGGCATCATCTTTTTTACATCCGCTCCCGATAAAAAGCATAATTACAACTGAGAACATCGTTAAAAAGAGAATTGCATTTTTAGATCTGGTCATTTTTTAAGGTATTATTTTTCCGCAACTGGCGGAACAGGTGTGAATACTTATCACACTGCAAAGGTGACCGCTATAGTACTTTAAAGTGTTACAATTTTATGGGGAAGTTTTACATGATTCACACGTCAGGCATGCATAATTGATAGCTTGATTAAATTTGTTCATAATCAGGATGCCGAAGGTATCAGAGGTTTAGATAATCGAAATTTGCATTCATTCTGCGACCCCGACGGGGTCGGACATCGTCCATTAATCGCCGTTCTTTGAACCTTAAATCCCTTAGGGATTCGAAAATGCAAAATTTAAACAGTCTTCTTTTAACAACATTCTCCCCATCTCCATTTCTCCATGTCTCTCCCTTTTAATGAATTATAAAGTTAATCATCTAAGCCGACAGCAGGCTAACAAAATGTTAAAAATTCCCAACAGCCATGCTTGTGATAGCTTTGTAGTAGCATTGCAAAAAAAATCAATTTCTTCTGTTTTTAAATTAAACTTATATCGAAGTTAATTGTCTTAATACTCTATCTAATTTGTTAAAAATGTTTCAATCCAATTCTGCCAGGGTATTCCTGGTATTTTTCTCTTTACTTTTTTCAATTTCTTTATTTGCCCAGCAACCTGCTGCATCATCCGGACAGGGAAACAAAACAAGCGGTGCCGGAAGCGCACCAGGCTATGGCGTAATTTCGGGCACTGTGCATGATGGCGCAACTAAAGAACATGTTGAATACAGCAGTGTGGTACTTTTTCGTTCGGCCGACAGCTCTATGGTGAGCGGTGCCATCACCGATTCCAAAGGGCGCTTTTCGATCGGCAATCTTGCAGCAGGTAAATATTACCTGAGAATTCAGTTTATCGGCTATAAAAATCTGCTGATTCCCGGGCTAACCATTTCGACCAAAACGGCTGACATTAAGGTTGGGGATATTTCAATTCAGCCTAATTCCTCAGCTCTTTCGGGCGTCGTGATCACCTCACAAAAAGCCATGGTGAGCAATAACCTGGATAAGAAGATAATTACGGTTGATAAAAGTCTGGCTCTCGGTGGCGGAACAGGAGCTGATGTGATTGAAAATGTTCCTTCGGTGGCTGTGGATGCCGATGGGAATATAAGTCTTCGGGGCAATGCCAATATAACCTTGCTTATTGACGGCAAACCCTCGAGCCAGACCGGAATATCTGCCAGCGATTTGCTTAACCAGATACCCGCTAGTGCCATTGAAAATGTGGAAGTAATTACCAATCCTTCGGTGCGGTATGATCCCGATGGTACTTCAGGTATCATAAATATTGTATTGAAGAAAAAAGCGCTGCAGGGATTTAACGGAATGGTTTCCACAAATGTGGGTACGGGCGATAAGTACAGCGGTACACTCAACCTGAATTACAGGATGAATAAGTTTAATGTTTTCGCCGGTTTCGACGGACGGATGAACCATATGAAGACTTCTATGGAAAGCACACGTAGAAGCACTTATGGCGGAATTGAAAATGTCCTCAAACAATCTTCGTCGGGCTCTATGGACAGGAATATGTACGGTATCAACGGCGGGGTCGACTACTTTATAAATTCACGTAATAATTTAACGCTGAGTGCGCAGAATCGCAAAATGGCGTTCAAATCGGATGGCAATATGCTTAACAGCAATTATGATGATAAGGATTCACTACTACGATATTTTGAACGTCAGAGTGTAAATAGCCGTACGATGAAAACTATGGAATACACTTTTTCGTATAAACATCTGTTCCCTCAGAAAGGGCGTGAGTTTACGAATGATTTTATTTTCGGCAATTTTCAGATGGATAATATAAACAATACTAACCAGCAGGATTATACTGCTCCCAGAGGCGAAACTATCGGTATTCCGATGATGCAGAAGAACGATGCATTGAATGGCAATAAAATGTTTACGCTACAGGGAAACTATACTTACCCTATGGAAAACGGCGGCCGGCTCGAGACAGGTTATAAGGCTGCTATCCGTGATATGTCGATGCTATATAATTATTTTAATGTTAACCAGGCAACAGGTGGATTGGAAGAACAAACGGCCTTAAAGAACCAGTATGATTACACCGATCAGTTGTATGCGATTTACGGGATTTACGGCAATTCAATCAAAAAGCTGAAATACCAGGCAGGACTGCGGTTTGAACAGGCTTTCACCGATTCGAAGGTTGCGTTAACTGATACCAATTATAATACCGCATACTCACAATTCTATCCTTCACTTCACTTTCAATACGATTTAGGCAAGGAGCGCGAATTGCAGTTTAGCTACAGCCGCCGTGTCAATCGCCCGTCACCGCGTGAGTTGAATCCGTATGTTGATTATTCCGACTCATTGAATATTGAAACCGGAAATCCTGCTTTAAAGCCCGAGTTTACAACTTCCCTTGAATTGGGAGTAATGAAATACTGGAAGAAAAGCTCACTTACTTCAAGCGTATTTTACAGGCATACCACGGATTTGGTGGAAGATATCAGCAAGATGCAGGACAATGGAGTAACCATTACCATGCCGCAAAATATCAGCAGCAGCACTTCTTATGGCCTGGAATTGGTTGGAGCTGCCAATCCTGCTAAATGGTTCAGGCTGAATACGAATGTATCCCTTTACCGGTCATTGACTGATGCTATTCCTGAAATGAATATTCCGGCTTCTGATCAATTCTCCTGGAGCAGCAGGGTAAATATGAATTTTATTCCCTGGAAAGATGGATCGTTTCAGTTGATTGGCACCTATAATTCGCCTACCCGATCAGCACAGGAATATCGTAAGTCACAATACTATGCCGATGCTTCGTTCAGGCAGGATTTCATGAAAAACAAGCTTTCAGTCTCCCTGCGGTTAACTGATGTTTTCAATACCCGCACCTTTTACGAAACCACCTATGGCGATGGCTTTACCTCCGAAAGCAAAAGATACCGTGAGTCCAGGATACTTTACGCCGGGCTTCAGTTAAAAATCAATAACTATAACAAAAAGATTGGCAAGGATACAAACAATGGCGACAACCAGGAACAGGATGGATTCCAGTAAGAATTTATAGTTTCAGAACAGGACTTTTCAAAAAGGACTTGGTGCTGTGTACTCTGTGCATAGTGCTGAGTCCTTTCTATTTGAAGGCTAGTAACAGGTCAAGCCTGAAACTTTGTGCTTTGGCTTGGTTCGGCTTGGTTCGGCTGCGCTCACTAATCATCGCTCACCAACCAGCGCTCAGCGGACTTTAATCCTGTAACATTGAAAGATTGAAACCTGCGCTTCGTTTCCTCGCAGTGGTATTTAACACTGAAACTTGAAATTTGAAATTTGAAAAACACCTCTGTCCTTTGGACATCTACCCGTGGGGGAGAACCCAAGAGGCTAAATTTGAAGTTAGATTGGTTTTTGGGGTTTGAAATTTGAATCCACTCCGAAAAGTATAATTTCGCAACAAAGGCACAAAAGCATAAAGCATCACTAAATCTATAATTGTGATATTCATTTCTTTGTGAACCATAGCAACTTAGAGTCGTAGTGGCATTCTTCAACTTTTGACTTATCGGAGTGGCCTCAAATTTGGGCCTTTCAACTAAACCATCCTGTCCCCGAAACAAATGCCCATTTTTCGTGATTTTTTAACGATAGGGTGCTCGGGTGGCACGAGTTTAAGTTTGCCGCCTACCTGGTCGAGGGGTACCGAAGTAATTGTTTCACCATCTTTACAAACCATCAGGCCGAATTTCCCTTCTGCAATCAGTTCAACGGCATGAGCGCCGTAACGGGTTGCCAGGATGCGGTCCATAGCTGTGGGTGAGCCTCCGCGCTGAACATAACCAAGTATTGTTTCACGGGTTTCGAGTCCTGTTTTCTCCCGGATGGATTGCGAAATAAATGAAGCTGCTGAAACACCTTTTGGTTTTGCGATGCCCTCGGCAACAACAACTATGGAATAGGGCTTTTTGTTTTTTGCCCTTTTTTCAAGGTAATGGGCTATAATATCTAAATCGTATGGAATCTCGGGGATAAGTATAACATCGCCTCCACCTGCAATACCTGAATAGAGTGACAACCAGCCTGCATTATGTCCCATCAGCTCAATAACCATTATGCGCTTATGCGAATTCGCCGTGGAGTGCAGCCTGTCGATGGCTTCGGTGGCAATGCTTACGGCAGTGTCGAAACCGAACGTAACATCGGTTCCAAATACATCATTGTCGATGGTTTTAGGCAGACCTATAATATTTAGCCCTTCGGCTGCAAGCTTGGCAGCGGTCTTCTGAGTTCCGTTTCCGCCTATAACTACCAATGCATCCAGACCTATTTCCTTATAATTTTTCTTGATGATCTTCGACATATTTGTGCCTGTAACCGGATCATTTTTGAATGGCTTATCGCGTGAGGTGCCAAGTATAGTGCCGCCCAGCGTGAGCATACCCGAAAGCTGGTTTTCTTCCAGTTCGACGTATTCCTTCTCTATCAATCCCCGGAATCCTGAGGATATGCCGATAAGTTTCATTCCGTATTCGCTGATTGCGGTCTTGCCAACGCCGCGTATTGCAGCATTTATACCTGGGCAATCGCCACCGGCAGTAAGTATTCCTATCTTCATTCCACGCGTCGAAAGTGTCATATTACGGGTATTTAATTACATTGCAAAGGTAAGCTATTAATAAACTGCAAATCCGTTATCCCCGACCATAAAAAATCGAAATTTAAGTTCATCGGCAGTAATGCAATATAAACCTGAAATTCGGCATAAAGTAAAATAGCTTTTGAAAAACAACCGGATTAATTCGCACTAAGAAAGAGGTAAGCATTTTATTAAAATACTCATAAACATATTTTTAAAGACTAATTTTGTCATTGAAATTATACTCAAAATAAAATCAAAACTTATATTCCTTTGTTTATACAAAGTGCGATTGCACAAATAGAACTATTTATGAACCATAAAAAAACTATTATGAAAAGAAAAAAAGTTTCACAAAGCTGTTTGCTGCTCTTTGTTCTGTTTATGGCTAATACCGCCTTCTCACAGTCCAGTGCGGAGTACAAATTAAAGATCGAAAAGATCAACAAGGAAATGACCCAATACATGCTCGAAGGCAATGCTGAAAAGTACCTGAGCCTGTACACAACTGATGCTATTTCGATGCCAAGTTATGAACCCATGCTTGAAGGCATTGCGGCTATCAGGAAATCGAATGAGGAAATGATGAAGTCAGGCATGAAAATTACTTCCTTTCAAACAGTAACAGTTAAAGTTTTGGTTAGCGGCAACATGATCACTGAAATTGGCACGTACAAGATGAGTATGACAATGCCTGGCATGGACAAACCAATGGAGGACCATGGCAAGTACATTACAATTTGGGAAAAGCAAAAAGACGGATCATTGAAAGTGAAAATTGATACCTGGAATACAGATGTTAATCCTATGAGTATGATGAAATAACTGGATTTGATGGGAAAGAAAAAAAACCATTTTTGATTCCGGAACAAAAGTTTCCAATAAATGGAATTCAGGACGAAACTAAAATCCGGAACCAACATACTCAGAACTGTTTAGACTGATTTATTATAAAGAGTAAAACGATTTGTAATCTAAATAATTACAGATCGTTTTTTTTACAAGGTCATTTTTATGAAACATGAATGGTTCTGGCTAAATAAGAACACCAGCTATCATTATGACTTGGGTTCGGAATACATGGAAGAATTAAGTACAATGCAACTTCATTGAACATGCAACATTTATGAAAGTATCCCTGAAAAGTTCATATTTTTGTGACGCATGAATATTTCTGATACAAAAGGGTTGTATTTCAAAAAAACATTTACCAGATCCCTGAGAAGGAAGTAGCAATAAAAAAGCGAACTAAATGAAACGAAGAAACGTATACCTTTTATTGGTAATTTGCGGATTACAAACTATAACAATGGCACAATCAGCTCATAAGGTAATTTATAAATCGGATGCATACAGCATTTTCAGCAATCGCGTAGAGCAAGGCAATTTCAAAGCAGTCGCAGTTTCACCTGCTGAAATGAATTCAAACTACCGCAGTCCGGATGCCGATAAATACAGTGCTGATATTAGCTTTAAGTTCAGCATCAATTCGCGCGATAACAAAATGGCCACGGGGAAGGATCACCATGTTACACTTCAGCCGATAAATGGCAGTTGCGTTACAACCGTTCAGTTTGGGAAACAAACAGTAAACACAATTCCTGCTGCCGAAGGCAACCTGCCACCTAACACTAAATGGACCATTCGCCTGGATATGCGTGAAGTATTCAAGGCATTTAAGGAAAAAGGATTTTATACCTTTTACAACGGTGAAAAATTAGAACAGGCCGATTTTAAAGGCGTTTATATTGCCGGGAACTAAGCACCTCTGATGTGGGATTTCAATAATCTTTATAATCACCAGGAACTTCAGTTGAAAGACCCTGACGGTGATGGCATCTACGAAACCACGCTTATAATGAATGCCAAAAGCAATGAGAAGCAGACTGCCGCTCAATGGAAACAAGCCAACAATACTTCTGCGTTCCCTCAGTATCATTCGGATTACGTAATTTCCGATGCCATTTATAATCTTGGCCTCGATGAAATGATTAATGCAATAGAACCCGACAGCACTTTCAGAACGGGCAAGGAATGGGTCGGAGTGTGTACCAGGGATATCAGCTACAGCATTATTCTTTCAATGGCCTACCTTCAGCCCAAAGTGGCTGTCAAAAGCCTGATGCGCAAGGTAAAAAACAGGAGGATTATCCAGGATACCGGCACCTGAGGGGCGTGGCCGGCAAGTACCGACAGAATGATATGGGCAGCCGCTGCATGGGAAGTTTATAAGGCAACCGGCAATAAAGACTGGCTTGAAAATGCTTATGCCATCATAAAAAAATCCATTGAAGATGATTTGCAGAATATTTACGATCCTGAAACCGGGATGGTAAAAGGAGAATCTTCCTTCCAGGACTGGCGTGAACAAACCTATCCCAAATGGATGCAGCCGGCTGATATTTTTGAGAGTGAGTGCCTGAGTACCAATGCCGTTCATTACCAGGCTAATATCATTCTTTCGGAAATGGCAATTTCATTAAACCATACAGATGTTGCTGATAAGCATAAACTGATTGCAGTAAAGATTAAAAACGGAATTAACCAATATCTCTGGCTTCCCAAAAAAGGTTACTATGCCCAGTTTTTATACGGAAGGAATTTCAAATCTGTTTCACCACGATCGGAGGCTTTAGGCGAGGCTTTGTGTGTAATTTTTGGAATTGCAGATGCAGAAAGGGCGAAGCAGGTTGTGGCAAACACACCGGTTGCAACTTTTGGCATCCCATGTATTTCGCCACAGATACCCGATATTCCGCCCTACCACAATAACGGAGTTTGGCCGTTTGTTCAAACATACTGGTTGTGGGCCGCTGCATCGGTGAATAATGAAAAATCGGTGCTTGAAAGCATAAGCGCCATCTATCGTCCAGCCGCCATGTTTCTCACCAACAAGGAGAATTTTGTTGCCACAAATGGCGATTTCGGAGGTACGCAGATCAACTCAAGTAATATGCTCTGGAGTTTGTCAGGCAATATCAGCGTCGTCCATAAAGTCTTGTTTGGTATACGGTTCGAAAAAAACAATATCTCATTCAGACCATTTGTTCCTGAATCCATGCATGGAAAGCGAAAACTTACAAATTTCAAATACCGCAATGCCATACTGGATATAGAACTTGATGGATTTGGAAGTGAAATTACATCATTTGAACTGGATGGAATAAAAACCTCCACGTTCGAAATACCTGGAGCATTACCCGGGAAACATATGATCCGCATTAAACTGAATAATCAGAAGCCCGCTCAGTCTTTAACCAAACTGCAGCCGGTGGAGTTTTCATTACCTGCACCTGATGTTAAATATGAAAATCAGAATCTCTCATGGCAACCCATTAAAAATTCAGCAGGCTACAAAATTCTGGCAAACGGAAAGCTGATTAAAACAATTACCCAAACTTCAATGCCGGTAAAAGCTGGCATTTATAAAGAGTACCAAGTGATCGCTTTCGACAAAAACAAGGCTGAATCCTTTGCTTCTGAACCGGTTATCGTAATTGCTGAGAAAAATATACAAATTATTCAGGCTGAAAATATTTCTGAAAAAGCAAAACAGACGTACAAAGGTTTCACAGGAGATGGTTTTATCGAAATCAGCAAAACCATCAATAAGGTTGTCAGGTTTAAAGTGGAGGCAAATACGGATGGCGTATATTCTGTTGATTTCCGTTATGCCAATGGAAATGGGCCTGTTAATACGGAAAACAAGTGCGCGATCCGCACCTTGTCAGTCGACGAAAAACCAATGAATGCAGTTATTTTTCCGCAGCGGGGTAAAGATGAGTGGTCGAACTGGGGTTTCAGCAATGCATTAAAAGTTCATCTAACCAAAGGCGAGAATATAATTTCCATTTCGCTGGAAGTTGCCAATGAGAATATGAATGGAGAAATTAACCAGGCAATGATTGACTTTCTTAGAATTCAGTTTTTAAACTAAAGAAGAAAATCAAAATTTCTGTCCGCTAAGTATTTCAAGGCTTATGTATTCATTTTGTCCAATCCCACGATAGTATCTGTCGTTGGGATGTGAATTATTATGTGTCAACCAGAATATATTGCCTAGCAGAAATATTATATTCTCTGATAAAAATTTATTTTCAATATCTTACATAATCAGATTGTCACTTTTTCAGAATCATTTATTAATGATGATTTATAATAATATATAACACTAGAACAATTATTCGTCATATTTCGTACTTTTGCGAAATACAAAACATATATGATAAAAGTACCCTATACCGATGAACAAGTGAAACTCGCCCGTTTTGCTAAAGCCATGGGCAATCCGGCTCGCATCAAAATACTGGAAATCCTTTCAACGCAAGGCTGCTGCTACAGTGGCAATATAGCTGAAGAATTCCCTATAGCTCTTTCCACTTTATCTCAACATTTAAAGGAACTTAAAGCTGCAGGTCTCATTCAAGGCGAAATCAATCTTCCACGAATAAAATACTGCATTAATAAAAAAAACTGGAAGATTGCCAGTGAGTTAATGAACTGTTTTATGCAATCTGATAAAGTTTCCGCTGCAAGTCCCTGTAAATAAATCTGCTCATAACGGATAAATTATAACCACTTAAAAATTAAACAATGGAAATCAAAATTCCTGGAACAGGTTGCGCTAACTGCAAAAACCTCGAAAAAACTACCCGTGAAGCTGTAACACAACTCAATCTGAATGCATCAGTCATTAAAGAAGAAGATATTGTTAAGATAATGGCATATGGTGTTATGCGCACACCGGCCCTTGTTCTGGATGAAAAAGTATTGTTTTACGGAAGAGTACCATCCGTAAGTGAAATCAAGAAGTTATTGCAGAAAGCAATCTCCTGAACACCCTTTTCTATAAACATCTCAAAACTCACAAAATGAAAAAAGCACTTCTTATCATTGTATTGCTGTTAACCACATTCGCAGGTTTCAGCCAGAAAGCAGCCAAACTGCAGATTATTTATTTCCATGCCGAACGCCGTTGTCCAACTTGTATTTCAATTGAGGATAATACAAAGAAAACCCTCAACACCTACTTTGCCGAACAGATAAAAAACGGCACTATCACTTTACAGGTTCTCAGTATTGGGGACGAAAAGAACCAGAAGCTTGTCGAGAAGTATGAAGCCGATGGCTCCAAACTTTTACTGACTTATATGGTTGGCAAAAAAGAAACTACTACCGATTTCACAAACTTTGCTTTTAGTTATTCACGCAATGAAGCTAAAAAATTCATTGCAGGTCTTAAAGCAGAAATAGACAAGGATCTGAAGTAATTCGCCAGAGTTGAATTAATTTCTTCCGGTTATTTCCAAAAAGATGAACGACAACTTTAACGACCTTGGCTTTATTATCAATGGTCTGAGACACTTAACAGGAAGGCAGGCCTATGAATGCTGCCTTCAGGGGGCAATAATAGTGGATGTCCGCGATGAAATTGAAACAGCCATTAAAGCCTTTGGTGAAGTAAATGTGCTGTTTTGCCTATTGATAGTTTTGAAAAACTATTCTGTACACTCCCTCTTGACAAGCCGCTTATAATTGCCGCCTGTGTTGGGATACACAGCAAGGAAGCTGCACAGATACTTCTGACAAACGGATACACTTTGGTTGCTAATCTTGCAGGATGCATTGTTGACTGGGAACGCAACCTTCTCCCTATGCGCACACCCGAAGAAACCATGAGTGGCCAATGTTTATGCATGATGAAATCGAAGAAAAGCTAAAGCTGCTAAAAACTTTTTTTGTGATCACAATCAAAAATCATTTCGTAATTTTGCGAAATATAAAAACATCACTAAAACAAAAACAATGGAAATTAAAATATTAGGCACCGGCTGCTCCAATTGCAAAGCCTTGGAGAAATCCGTTATCAATGCATTAACCGAAATGGACTTATCCGCCAACGTTTCAAAAATCGAAGACATACAAAAGATTATGGCTTACGGAATTATGCGTACTCCCGGTCTGGTAATCGATGAAAAAGTGGTTCTGACAGGAAGGGTTCCGGCTATGAACGAATTGAAAGAAATCATTATGAAAAACAACCAGTAAAAATGACTCCAAAACCGAAGTTTACCGAAAAGCAGGAGCAGATCGCCCGTATTGCAAAGACATTGAGCCATCCGGCAAGGGTATATATCATCGAAAAGCTGGTTGGACTAAATGCGTGTTGCACCAGTGGCGAAATGATTGGCGATATTCCAATTGCCCGTTCAACGCTTTCGCAGCATCTTAAAGAGTTGAAGTATGCAGGCTTGATACAGGGAGAAATTGAACCTCCTATGATCAAATACTGCATCAATAAAGCGAATTGGGAAATTGCCAAACAAACGTTGTCTGAACTGTTAAAATAGTTTTTTTAATCATACATTTCGTAATTACTCGAAATTACGAATATGCAAATATAAATATGTTCAATTCCTTAGACTCCTTAATATGAGGGACAAACTTCTAAACGTGCCGCTTGTGCTTTTTATGGTATTGCTGTTTTTTACTTCCTGCAATTCCGGGAACACTCAGCATGAAAACAAAACTACCGCTGATTCTACAGTTGCAATTACAAACAGCGCCATCGCCGATAACAACAACACTGCAGTTGATACCTCGGTAAAAAATACACTGGCCACTGTTCAACCGGCTGCGGATCTTCCTAAAAAAGTCCTGGTTTATTACTTTCATGTAAAAATTCGCTGTGTTTCGTGCATTGCAATGGAGGAAGCAACAAAAAAAACACTGAATACCTACTTTAAGGAAGAGTTAAACAATGGGACTATCAAACTTTTTGTGCTGAATATGGATGACAAAGCCAACAGTAAAATTGCCGAAAAATACCAGGCTTATGGCTCCGGCTTATACATCACCCGCGTTTTCAAAGGAAAAGCAACCACATCTGATTTAACCACTGTAGGGTTTAAGTACGCTGGTAAGAAGGATGATAAACTGATAGCCTTAATTAAAGCCAAAGTTTCGGAATATCTTAAATAACCTTTCATTCAACAACATAGCATATCTGTCAACAACATTCATTAACCAATACGATAATAAAATGGAGTTTCTGCAAAACCTACTCGACGGAACCAATATCCCGTTTCTAACAGCTTTCATTCTCGGAATAATGACCGCTATAAGCCCCTGTCCGCTTGCCACCAACATAACTGCAATAGGCTTTATCAGCAAAGATATTGAGAACAAAAAAAGAATCTTCTACAATGGCCTCTGGTACACCTTTGGCAGGGCAGTCAGTTACACCGGCATTGGGGTAATACTTTATTTCGGTGCAAGTAAATTTCACATTTCCAGGTTCTTTCAGTCGAATGGCGAAAAATTTCTTGGACCCTTACTCATTATTGTTGGTATTTTAATGCTCGACATCATAAAAATAAAATTCCCCGGTTTGGGTAAAATGGGCGAGCGAATGGAAAGCGGCCAGCGGAAAAACAATTGGTGGAACGCTTTGCTTCTGGGAATGGTATTTGCACTCGCATTTTGTCCTTACAGCGGAGTGCTGTATTTCGGAATGCTTATACCAATGACCATAAGCAGCACTTCCGGCCTCTTCCTTCCTTTCATTTTTGCTATCGCTACAGGATTACCGGTTATCATTGTTGCCTGGCTGCTTGCATTCAGCATTTCAAGCATTGGCGGTTTTTACAACAAAGTTAAGATTTTCGAAAAATGGTTTCGCAGGGTAGTGGCTATAGCCTTTATCATTGTTGGGTTCTACTATGTTTTCCTGTTCTACCTCTAAATTAATTCGACAATGTGACAATTCGACAATGTGCTGATTCCTCAATTCGACAATGAAATGGCCGTTGTAAGTTAAACAACTAATTATCTAATTGCCTGATTATCTAATTGTCTAATTGCATAATTGACTAATTGCCTAATTGTCTGATTGCCTAATTGCCTGATTGCCTAATTGTCCAATCAACAATTCAACTAATTAAACAATGGAAATAAGTTTTCTTAAAACCCAGATAGGCCATATCATACTTCCAATCCTGCTGTTGCCGGTTTGGTTCCTGGTTTACCATTATCTGCAACCATTTACGGATTGGTTGGTTTTCACTGCTTTTGGCATGACGAAAGGAGCGCATCTGGCTGAATCGCTGTGGTTTTTCATTTTTGAATTTCCTAAGGTGATGCTTTTACTCACCCTTATCATATTCATTGTTGGGATAATACGAACATTTTTTACGCCCGAACGCACCCGCAAAGCTCTGGAAGGCAAGAAAACTCTTACAGGGAATGTGATGGCTGCATCCTTAGGCATTGTTACTCCTTTTTGTTCCTGCTCAGCTATACCTTTATTCCTGGGCTTTGTTGAATCTGGTGTTCCTTTAGGCGTAACCTTCTCCTTCTTGATTGCTGCTCCTATGATCAATGAAGTAGCCGTCATCCTGCTTTATGGTATGTTTGGATGGAAGGTTGCAGCAATTTATGTTGGTACAGGTCTGGTTATTGCAATCACAGCCGGATGGGTAATCGGCTTACTGAAGCTCGAAAAGTGGGTTGAACCCTGGGTATATGAAACCCATATGGGCAGCAGTGGCCTGGAAGAAGAAAAAATCAATTTCACTCAACGCATTCATCCCGGCTACGAAGCAGTAAGGGATATTGTAGGCAAAGTATGGCTGTATGTGGCTTTAGGTATTCTTGTTGGTGCAGGTGCTCATGGTTATGTACCTGAGGAATTTATGGCTGCGCTTATGGGTAAATCAGCATGGTATTCAATTCCTTTGTCTGTTTTAATCGGTATTCCTTTGTATTCCAATGCAGCAGGTATTGTACCTATTGTTGCCGTGTTGATTGAAAAAGGAGCTTCATTAGGTACTTCCCTGGCATTTATGATGTCAGTAATTGGACTTTCACTTCCCGAAATGGTGATTCTCCGTAAAGTACTTAAACTGCCATTGATTTTCACATTTATTGCTGTTGTAGGCACAGGAATTATGATAGTCGGATACTTGTTTAATTATGTTTTCTAAAAAGCAAAATATGGAAACGCAGGAAAAAATTACGATTGTAGCCTGTTCAGGTGCCAGCAATACTGGCAAATATACGGATGAAGTTGCCCGTCGCATGGCGGCAAGCGTGCAAGCCAATATGCTTTGCCTGGCTAAGGTAGCGATTGGTGATAAAGCACTGATTGAGAAAATTAAAAAAAAAACCAGTAGTGTAATTGTTCTGGATGGCTGTCCATTAAATTGTGCAGGGAAAATTCTTTATAAAGAAGGAATAACAAATTTTGTGCATCTCAATACCACTGATTTTGATATTCAAAAAGGAGTTAGACCGGTAACCGATGAAAAAATAGCTGCAATTACTAACTATATTAAGAGTTTGTAACAAATTAAACCACTGATAAACACGGACCAATATTTTAAAACAATGAACTATCTTAAATCACTCACTATCATCCTGTTATCCGCATCAATTCTTGCTTTAAACGCATGTGCGCAAAATTCAGCCGGGGATAACAAAACGAAAAGCGCTGATAAAACCACTGTTGACTTAAAACAAACTCCGGATCAATACAAGGTTACATTTATAGAATTGGGTTCGGTAAATTGCATTCCATGCAAAAAAATGCAGGTGATTATGAAATCGATTGAACAGAAATATGGCGACCAGGTAAAAATTGTTTTTTATGATGTATGGACACCCGAAGGCAAACCGTATGGTGAAAAATATGGTATTCAGGCTATTCCAACACAGGTTTTTCTGGATCAGAACGGAAAGGAGTTTTCACGTCACGAAGGCTATTTCCCCGAAGAAGAACTGGTTAAAGTGCTAAATTCAAAAGGAGTAAAATAGATTTACCAGGAAAGTTTAAAAGCATACTGTTCAAAACACAGAAATTCAAATTTTTAAAAACACCAATTGTAAATATGAACGTAACATCAAAACCAACTCAGCAGCAATTTCAACTCGAAGGAGTAAAACATATCTCGCCATCCCTGGCTTACGATGCCGTGAAAAACGGTGAAGCCATCATGCTCGAAGTTCGCGAAGAAAATGAATGACTGATGGAATCCATTGCCTTAGATAATATTTTATACCAACCTATGTCGGTAATTATGGAAAGGCTGACAAACATTCCTGACGACAAAGTCATTATTGTGGTCTGTAAAGCTGGTGAACGCAGCACCAAAGTTGCTAACCTGCTCAATCGTTTCGATTTTAAGAATGTGGCTAATCTTGATGGGGGAATAATACAATGGAAAGAATTGGGCTTGCCTGTCCTAACCCGCTTTGCAGCTATCCGGACAAATATAATTGCTTTTCAATAAGTTGGCAATTTTCGAGTTCCGATTTGTGTACTACAACAGGATTTTATAAAAACAAACTCATACCCTTATTTGAAAAAATTAAACCCTGACTTGTTTAGTTAAGCCGCCATCATATATCTGTATTTAACAATAATATAACATTAGAATTTTAGTCATATCAATTAATGTCGTATTTTTACGACCTAAAACATAAGACAATGATAAAGACGGAAGCATTCAATACAGAGCTTCAGGAACTGGCTAAGTTTACCAAGGTTTTATCGCATCCTGCGCGCCTGGCAATCCTTCAATACCTTGCCGAAACAAAAACCTGTATCTCGGGTGATATTTCCGACAGCTTACCTTTAAGTCGCAGCACTGTTTCACAGCATCTGAAAGAACTCAAGGAAATAGGATTGATTCATGGTGAAATTAACGGCCTTAAAATCAATTATTGCCTTTGCAATTCCATAATTCAAAAGTACACCCAGATGTTTGATGCATTTTTCAAGGATATGGCAACAATAGATAATAATTGTGAAACTAATTGTTAATCGTAGCCAGTATGAATAAAATAAAAGTACTTTTCGTATGTATTCATAATTCCGCCCGAAGCCAGATGGCAGAAGCATTTCTAAACCAAATGGCGGGGAATGAGTTCTTCGCCGAAAGTGCAGGTCTTGAACCCGGCACACTCAATCCATTGGTAGTCGAAGCAATGAAAGAAGTTAATATCGATATTTCTGGTTGGCAGGTGAAAAGTGTTTTCGACTTTTTTACACAAGGCCGGAATTTTAATTTTGTAATATCGGTCTGTGATATGGCTAATGGTGAGCGTTGTCCCATATTTCCCGGTATTGCCCGCCGGATTAGCTGGGATTTTCCCGATCCTTCATCCTTCACCGGAACACACGACGAAAAACTTGATCAAACAAGATTGGTAAGGCAACAAATCAGATCTCAGATTGTAGAATTTATTAAGACCCATCACCTGGTTAATTTTTAAAAAACTCTTTTCAATAATGAATATACTAATTCTATGTACCGGCAACAGCTGCCGCAGCCAGATGGCCCACGGCTTTCTGCAATCCTTTGACAAAAGCCTTACGGTCTGCTCCGCAGGAACTGAAGCTTCCGGTAAACTCAATCCACAAGCAGTTTCCGTAATGAAAGAAATTGACATCGACATCAGCCACCACACGTCTGATTCCGTTGATCTTTACCTGGGCGAAGAATGGGATTATGTAATTACAGTCTGTGGCGGTGCCAACGAAGCCTGCCCTGCATTTATAGGGAAGGTAAAACATCGCTTGCACATTGGCTTCGATGACCCTTCAAATGCCGTTGGAACCGAAGAATTTATTCACAGCGAATTTATCCGCGTTCGGGATGAGATTAAAGACGGGTTTTATAAGTTTTACAATGAATTAATGTGACAATGCTGTAATGTGACAATTCGGCAATGGGTTAATGTGACAATTGATATAATCATTAAATAGTCTAATCACTGCATGGCCTAATCGTCTAATTGCCTAATCGCCGCATTGTCTAATTGCCGCATTGTTTAATCGTCCAATTGTCTAATTGCCGAATTACCTAATCATCTAATAAAAAAAACATGCCTTCACTCCCCCGTCTTAAATTCCTCGACCATTATCTCACCCTATGGATTTTCCTGGCAATGGCTATCGGCGTTCTTTCCGGTTATCTTTTCCCTGGCATTGCACGTTTCTGGGAATCGTTAAAATCATCTTCCGAAAGCACTACCAACATTCCTATTGCCATTGGATTAATTCTGATGATGTATCCGCCTCTTGCTAAAGTAAAATATGAGGAACTTGGTGATGTTTTCCGCAATTACAAGGTCCTCACTCTTTCATTAATACAAAACTGGGTGATTGGTCCGGTTTTGATGTTTGCCTTAGCAATCCTGTTCTTTAAGTTATTCCCCGGCGAAAATAGCGCCAACCTCCCATACATGTATGGTATAATCATGATCGGGTTGGCTCGTTGTATTGCTATGGTAATTGTTTGGAACGACCTGGCAAAAGGCGACACGCAATATGCTGCCGGGTTGGTAGCTTTTAACAGCATTTTCCAGGTTTTATTCTTTTCAGTATATGCATACTTTTTTATTGCTGTACTACCGGGTTGGTTTGGCATCCCTACCAGCGATGCTGTTCAGAATATTACCATCGGTCAGATTGCCGAAAGCGTATTCATATACCTTGGCATACCATTTATTGCAGGTTTTCTCACAAGATTTATCCTTATCAGGGTAAAAAGCAAGCAATGGTATCATACAAAGTTTATCCCTAAAATCAGCCCAATCACACTAATTGCTCTACTCTTTACCATTATAGTAATGTTTTCATTAAAGGGCGAATACATTGTAAAAATCCCTTTCGATGTAGTACTTATTGCAATACCTCTTCTTATTTACTTTGTAATCATGTTCGTTGGTTCATTTTTTATGAGTAAACGCGTAGGCGCTACTTACGAACAATCGGTTACTTTATCATTTACTGCGGCCAGCAACAATTTTGAGCTTGCAATAGCAGTTGCCATTGCCATCTTCGGTATGAACTCAGGAGAAGCCTTTGCTGCCGTTATTGGCCCATTGGTTGAAGTGCCTGTTATGATTGCATTGGTAAACCTGGCTTTTTACTTTAAAAGCAGGTATTTTCAAAAAAACACAACTAGTGTTGAGTAAAATTTAAAATATCAGAACAAAAAAAAGCCCATCATCTCTGAAAGGCTTGGTATCATTGCAATTTATAAAGAGCCACTAATGGGACTCGAACCCACGACCTGCTCATTACGAATGAGCTGCTCTACCAACTGAGCTAAAGTGGCAAAAAAAGCCTGCCTGTATAAAGCAAGCAGGCTTTTTGTAAAGTCGGGATGAGAGGATTCGAACCTCCGGCCTCTTCGTCCCGAACGAAGCACGCTACCAGGCTGCGCTACATCCCGATTCGAAAGCATACCACAAACCTGGGGCAAATCACTTTCAATGCGCAAAAGTATGTAATTATTGGTTTTGTTGTGCCTGAATCTGAATTATTTTACCCCGGATTTCAATTTCACTACCTGTCGCGGTACATTTTTTCGTAGTATTTCAGGTAGTTGCCCGAAGTAACTTCCTCG
>Ga0136636_10000457_pt1 | contig 20569 bp, 15 predicted proteins | sample AntDrymUQ8522106_2_FD_104653 | JGI IMG/M metagenome (GOLD analysis project Ga0136636, IMG submission 104653) | Polar desert sand microbial communities from Dry Valleys, Antarctica - metaG UQ852 (21.06) | ecosystem: Environmental > Terrestrial > Soil > Desert | place: Antarctica: Dry Valley... | reverse complement strand
CCGAAATAAAGATACCACATTTTTATTTATAATACACCGATATCGCCGTATTTTAAAAAGCTATCGCCATATAGTTAAACATCATCGTTGTTTAGTTGATTTAGTTCGTTGTTTAGTTGATTTAGCTCGTTGTTTAGTTGATTTAGATCGTCGTTTAGTAGATTTAGATCGTCGTACGGAAAATAATTATCGTTGCACAAATAATTAGTTTAGTTGCTCAGAAAATTAATTTCGTTGCTAAAGTATAGCTTCCATGCGGTAAAATACGTTATCGTTATTACATAAAACGAACAAACTGCCAACGAATAAAACAAATACTTTCATATTTGCAATGAATTATACTTTAGGAACACGAAAATTTGGGGATCTTTGCTGTAGATCAGTCCTCAAACAGTAAGGAATACGGTCGCTGGATTTCGGATTTCAACTCATCCAACCCGAATGCTCTACTTTTACGGATGGTTTCGCGACCAGCAAAGAAAACTACAATGGTAGGCACTGCAAAAACGCGGTTTTGTGCAGCTAATTCGGGTAATTTATCCGATTCTACAAATATCATTTTTATTTTGGGAAATGATTGGGCTATCATTTCAGCAACCTTCGGTTTCAGCACTTTACAAACAGAACAAATTTCAGTTGAGAAATAGGACAAAACAGCATCGTTTTCAGCTATAATATGATTAAATCCTTCAAGTGATTGTATTTCTTCCATAATTCGTTTTATCATGAATGGATTATGTCCCTGTAACAAGATGGATTTTTAACTAATACTTAGCAAAGTTGTTTCTGATCTCGTTGATCTAAAGTCCCCCTTGGGAGATTTAGGGGGCTTCTATTCGTACTGGCCAGTTGCCAACAATACCAATGTACACGCTACTTCGGGATAAATTCCGACAGCTTTTAACTGCTCGATAAATTCAGGATTTTCGGTGCCTGGATTAAAAATGACACGTTTGGGCTTCAGTCCAATAATGTAGGAGTAATATTCATGCTGATTTTGCGGGCCAATATACAAAGTGACTGTGTCAATATTTTCGAAAGCTTGTTTTTCAGAATCGAAAGTAACACCTGCGACTTCACCCTTTCTCAGTCCAATGGCAACAACTTCATGCTGATGTGATTTTAAGGCTTGTATCGCTTTGTAAGAGTAACGATCAGGGTTTTCACTTGCCCCGACTACGAGAGTTTTTTTCATAATGATTTTTTTTCAAGCAACACCACCGCATGAACCGAAATCCCCTCTTCTCTACCCTCAAATCCCAATTCTTCGGTAGTGGTGGCTTTGATTGAAACACAATCCACATCAATTTCCAGAATCCGGGCAAGTGTTTCTTCCATTTCAGGAATAAAAGGCTTGAGTTTGGGTTTCTGTGCTGCAACTGTTACATCAAGGTTACCAATGCGATAACCTTTTGCAGCGATGAGTTCATTGGTTTTTAGCAACAGAATTTTGCTGTCAATATTTTTAAATTCGGAAGAAGTATCGGGAAAATGCCGGCCAATATCACCCATTTTGGCAGCGCCCAGCATGGCATCGCAAAGGGCATGGATAAGCACATCACCATCGGAATGCGCAACAGTCCCTTTACTGTGTGGAACAAGAACACCGCCCAGCCACAAGGATTCTCCTTCAGCTAAACGGTGTACATCGTATCCGTAACCAATGCGGAAATTCATGCTATCTTTTTTGCTTGTTGAATGCTTCAAAATCAAACGACAAAGTAAACCTCAGGGTATTGGCCAACGGGTTATTTTGAGCGGCAATCAGATAAGAAAAGTCCAACGCAAAAACATTCATTTTCAAACCAGCTCCGGCAGTAAAAAACTTCCGGTTTCCCTTGTTCACATCTTCATAATAATAACCTGCACGTAATGCAAACTGATTATTATACCAATACTCGGCACCAACTGAAAAAGTTATTTCCTGAAATTCTTCCTTCCATCCTCCTGGCGCATCGGCAAAAGAAACAAATATACCCTCAATCGGACCGATGGCCGAATTTCCGCCTGTTATAATATCAGTTGTGGTAGTATCAGGTGTTGGCACCAACAATTTATTGACATCAAAAGCAAAAGAGATCGTATTGTACCGGTCCATTTCAGTTTTGTAATTGGCACCCAGTTTCAGGTTCGTTGGAATGAAATCTTTGGTTTCACCATCGGTATAAGAAATTTTACTACCGATGTTTGAAATATTGATCCCGGAACCGAATATTGACCGTTTGCGGTTATTCCTCATCTCTTTCTGATAATAAAATGCAATATCAGCAGCATAGGCATTGCCTGCATGAGTTTCAGTATTATTAACCATTTGCCCTCCTGTAAGGTCAGATCGAATGTATCTAAGTGCCACAGCTCCTGAAAAACTTTCGGAAAGCAGTCGTGTATAGCCAAAATCGATCGCAAACTCATTCGGGCTTTGCTGTCCTGTTGGATCACCGTATTCACTCATAAAGGTGATGTCGCCTAAACTAAAGTATCGCAGCGAAGCGCTCATGGTTTGCATATCATCCAAACGTTTGTAGCCAACCAGGTAAGCCAGATTGATATCAGAAACTAAATTCCGAAGCCATGGAGTATAGGAAAGAGCAACGCCCATATCGCTTTCCATAAACCCGTATTTGGCAGGATTCCAATGTTGTGAGTTGATATCAGGAGTGGTTGCGGCACCGGCATCTCCCATAGCGCCTCCGCGCGAATCAGGAGCAATTGTTAGAAACGGCACACCTGTTGTGATTACATTCGCCCCGGTTGTTGAGGTGGTTTGTGAATATGTTTTTGGTACTAGAATTACTACCAAAAGAATTACAGTCAGTAAAATTAATCTCTTATTCATCTTAAATCTTTCAATTTTTGAGTTTGCAAATATAGATGTTTGTCGTACAGATTTGTCAACCGACAAACTAAAAAACTAAACGGTGATTGTTTTAAAATAGTATGGAACAAAAGTGGAATAGCTTATAAATACTATTGGACAAATACCAGCCGACCCGAACCACTACTCTCTTTCCCATTTTTCGTTGTCACAATCATTCGGTAAATATAAACTCCGGATCTCATTCTGACATTTCTTTCTGACGGATTCCAATTGATAGGCAGGCTCTGATTACCTTGTGAACCAACCTTTACAGGAACGATGTCGATACGGGAACCGGAAGTTTCGAATACTTCCAGATTTACATCAAATGCTTCGTCAGGGAGGTTGTGCGTAAAAATAAAACTCGTTTCCTGCTTCATCGGATTAGGAAAACAATTTACTGTTTCAATCCTGAAATTATCTTTTACGACAAATCGAATTTCTTTTTCTGACGAATTATTGAATACATCCCATACTTTAACGATGAGTACATGTTCTCCTTCCGATAATCCGGTCAATGGGAAAACAATTTTCCCGGTTTTATAACTGTCCTTATCCGACTGAAAATAATCGTTCAATACCATGATGTTGGAATAATCGCCATCTAAAACAGCGGTAATGTCATGTCCGATTCCAGTTCCAACGGTATTTATTCCATTGTCGTCGGTAATGTTTGCCAATAAAACCGAACTTACGCTGACGGATCCGCCGTCCTTAAACGATTCCGAATTCATGTACATCTCTATTTCAGGGCCTGAACCGTCGGTTATTGTTGAATTAGACGAACCTCCGATGTAAAAATTATCGAAATAACCTTGTGCATCAACCGATTCGTTATTATATGCATAATAAAGAATTTTGCCTTTATCGAGTTTGTACGAAATATCTTTCGGTACAAAAAACGAAAACTCAAACTCACCATTTTTAACACTAGCTAACCCGCGGTATACAATATTATTTTGTAGTTTATAATTCATCGGATCTTCGCCTGAATTTCCAAGTGTTTCCACCCTCATCGATTTATCATACACGGTTGGAATAATTTCTCCGTTAAAGCTGGTAAGTTTTGAGCCGTTATAATCGGCAACAAAACCTTTTATTTTTACTACGGTTAGTGGTCCTATAGTATCTGTCTGAATGCTGACATCATTCTCATTGATACTGCTTGTAACTACTTTGTTATTCGGACTAGCCAGCCGTATGGCAGGATCGGCCAGCAAACTAAAGTTTAACTGATTGGTACCAGTATTGGCGCCAGTTTTTGCTAAACGCATCACATCACCCAAACGAAGATTATTTCCCTGTTCGTCCTTCTTGAAGATATACTTGAAAAACATGCTGTTGAGTGTGAAATTTTTTCCGGAATAGACTAATCTGGTCGTGGAAAACAAGCCAATTCCTCCACCACTTGGATTAAAGAGAATTTGCTCTCCTGCCGACATTTCATCGGCATCGTACCTGCTGAATTCACAGGTAGCCGTAACAAATATGGGCAGATTGTTAATGTTCGTCCATGAATTAATGATGCCAATATCCAGAACATTTTCTGCCGCCAGATTCTTTTCGTTCGCATGGCCGGTATAATTCATCACCAACGTGCCTTCCTTTACGCTGTTATTGATTGCAGCAGTTACATCAGGATATTTTTCACCTCCTGATGATGAAATTTGCTGGTAGGCATCAAAGTAAATTTTATCGGTAACGAAAGCCGGGTAGGAAATATTCACCGAATTCGCCAAACTTTCGGCCTGTGTCATATGCGTATTGTTATCTTCGTCATCACCAATAAAAGTTACCACGTTACGCCAGTTCCCCAATGTTTCCTTTCGTTTATAGTTTATAATTTTATCAACCACAATCTCAGCTTCAGAAAGTTTACCGGCCGGAATCCGACCAATTCCTAAATCGACAGCACCAGAAGAGCCACCTTCATTTTCATCCAGAAAAACAAAAAAATCATCGGTCACATATGAGTCTGTGGGCGAAAGTGAATTGACAGACTGATACGTAGGGAGCAGGTTGTGATTTTTGCCGAGAATATTGCGGTTGTCGTAAGTGCCATCACCCATAAACAAAACATATTTCAAAGTTTTCTTTCCGCTTGCATTGCCCAAATCATAGTGCATCCTGAAATAATTCCGGATACCTGAAGGATCGGGCAAACCACCCGAAAATTCATTATAAATCACTTCCGGAGTGATTACCTGAACGGTCATTAGATCGGTAGTCCGATGAAAATTAGCCAAATCGTTCGCAGCACTGAGCAGCAAAGGATTTGAAACAATAATCATTTCCGTAGCTTCGGAGGCATGTAAGTTTTGATTGGCAATATTTCCATTTCCAACCAGTTCAGGAACAGGGATCGAACCTGCAGGATTAAAAGCAACATATTCACGGTAGGTTGCAGAGTTCGATTTATACCTGATCTGACTATCAGAATATTCAGTCGGAATTTCAATGGTGTTACTGAAATCGGTCACATCAAATATTTTGGTTGACGCAGTTGCTCCGGTAACAACAAATTCAGAAACCTTAATTGGACCATCAGAACCTTTCCCTCGAAATGAATATACATCTGAATTCATACTGAGATTGCTCTGATAATTAATCGAAACATAATCAAGCCAGGCTTCAGAAGTACTATTCAAAGAACTATATACCAATCGAAGTTGCGGATTTTTTGAAGTTGGGACAGCACTAAACACTGCCAAACGGTCGTCGGCATATTCATTTGTCAAATTGCTGACATCAACAGTTTGAAATGAAATTTTACTGACCGATTTTCCATTCAGCGAAATGTCCATCGTACTTGTCCCCGATGATCTTCCGGCAATAGATACCGCAAAACTTGCAGGCTTGGCCAATTCGGGATTCTCAAGTGCGATTTCTATGGTTTGTGAACTTCCGGGAATGAACCGCTCGCCAAACCACCGACTTCCAGAATGTATTAAATTAATAAGCTCCTTTTCAGCGAACGCATAGTTCGAAAATGACTTGATCTGTTGGCCCGCAGCTTCAGCAATAGCCACTTCTTTTCCGATTAAACGTGGAGTTCCCTGATCGGAGATATAAAAAAATGTTTCAGAAGCATAATAATTCTGCTGATGAGCAATCACTCCTGTTTCTTCGTCCTGCGTAAATTCTATATTTCCGGTCGAGTAAAAAAAGATGCAATCTTTACCCGCATTATCTTTCCCCTTCCAAATTGGCCAGGCACTCAAATCGTCGTATTTATTTTCTTTATTCAAAACAGGAAGCATTAATCCCCCATTTCCATATACCGAAGCCTGTTCGGGTGAATTAAAACCCCATGCTTTCAATTGATCGAAGGTAATTTTATAAATCCCTTTGCTTTTCGTTTTGATTTTAACCCATTTCCCGGAACCCAGTAATGATGATGTTTTCCATGGGAATACAGCAGTTGCAGACTTTAACTGTTTCGGGTTTTCTTTAATTGAAACCGTGAATTCAACCAATTTCTCCAACTGATTATTTCTCCGGACAAAAGGGAATAGGATGAGTTTGAGAAAAGCCTGACCCGCAGAAACTCCAATCTCAGAAGAATAAATTAATTCATCATTTTGGATAGTTTTCAATTTGTCATTTGAACCAGCAACTGGTTCATAAACAGCACTAATAATAGTTATTTCAGCCTCTGAGGCTTTCAGTTCAAAACTTTCGAACCAATATGGCAGTCCTGAATTATCGACGATTATACTATTCTCAAAAGCAGGAATTGACACTGAAGTACTATTCACTTGTTCTACCGATTCGGACCAATTAATCGTACGATGGAAATCTTGCGACCATCCGCCAACGAAACAGAAAAGAAATATGCAGAAAAGAAATATTTTGGCCATAATTTAGTTATTTATTTCAACTTACAAATAAACGATCAGATTTCAAAAATAGTATATATTTATGTTACTCAGTTTGCAAATTTAATCTTATTACCTGTGAAAGCAGTAAATATATAAGCTATGAACAAACAAACTGAAAAAAAGATTGAATACCTGAACAATATCAATTCAACAATTTAGTTATATTTGTGAGTCTTTTAAAATAACAGAAAAGAAAATAAACGATGAAGATTAGATCCATATTATTATTTGGTCTTGCTGCTTTAATGGCAGGATGCGGATTGTTTGGAAAAGGTAAAGGAGGCAAATCAGGTTCTTCTCATTCAACCGGATGGGAATTTGGAGACCCTAAAAATGGTGGTTTCCAATCAGATAATGGTTATGCTCAGGAAACCGGACCTGGACTCGTATTTATTCAGGGTGGAACATTCACCATGGGACGAGTTGAACAGGACGTAATGTACGACTGGAATAATACTGCGCGCAGAGTTACCGTTGCTTCATTTTATATGGATGAAACAGAAGTTTCGAACCTCGATTATCGCGAATATCTTTACTGGTTAAGAAGGGTCTATCCTGCAAATCCAGAGAAATATAGGACCGCATTGCCCGATACGTTGGTTTGGCGTGAGGAATTAGCTTACAATGAACCTTATATTACCAATTATCTTCGCTACCCGGCTTACGGTGATTATCCTGTCGTCGGAGTTTCGTGGAAACAAGCTGATGCCTACTCGAAATGGAGATCCGATCGGGTCAATGAACAAATACTCATTAATAAAGGAATCATTACCGCAGATAATACGCAAAGTGGTGTCAACGTATTCACTACAGAATCATTCCTTGCCGGGTTATATCAACCAGCTGAAGGTAAAAAACCAATCAAGGACGCAGCAGGAACTGCACGAAAGGTTCGTTGGGAAGATGGACTTTTGCTTCCAAATTACCGGTTACCAACCGAGGCTGAATGGGAATATGCTGCATTGGGATTAGTTGGAAGCACTGAAGACGAATTGCTTACTGACCGTAGACTTTATCCATGGAAAGGAAATTATTTACGTGATGATTCGAAAAAAACCAGAGGTCGGATGATGGCTAACTTCACCCGTGGACGAGGTGACTTAATGGGAGTTGCCGGTGCTCTGAACGATAACGCAGACATTACTGCACCTGTTACTTCGTACGACCCGAATGATTACGGATTGTATTGTATGGCAGGTAATGTAAACGAGTGGGTTAGTGATGTTTATCGTCCTTTATCATCGAGCGATGTTGCTGAATTTCAACCTTTCCGCGGTAATACTTTTACGAAATATAAAACTGATGCTGAAGGGAAATTGGTTCGAAACGAATTCGGAGAGTTGGTAAAAGATACTATTGCTGATTACCGTAACTTCGATGATGGTGATTATCAATCACAGGTGATTGAAGGTGATGATTGGAATGCAACAAAAGATAAAAGCAAAACTAATTCCATGTACATTCAATCCACCAAGGAAGGACAGTTTTCTTCCATCATCTCAGACAATGCACGCATTTACAAAGGTGGAAGCTGGAAAGATCGGCCATATTGGTTAAGTCCGGGAACTCGCCGTTACAGACCAGAAACAGAGTCTGCCAGTGATCTTGGGTTCCGTTGTGCGATGACTCGTGTTGGTAGTCCTGACGGATTTTAAAGAAATCATCTATTCAAAATAAAAACCTCATTTGAAAAAGTGAGGTTTTCTTTTTTAATCAAAATCAATGGATACAATCAGTTTATACCACATTTTTCTGGAACACCCGATCGTTACAACCGATTCGCGAAACATACCTTTAAACAGTATCTTTTTTGCCCTCAAAGGCGAAAACTTTAACGGGAATTCCTTTGCTGCCGATGCCCTCCTGAAAGGTGCTGCATTTGCCGTGATTGATCAGCCCGAGTATGCAACGGATAGCCGATTGATACTTGTTCCCGATGTTTTAGTGTGTCTTCAGCAATTGGCACGTTTCCATCGCGATCAATTGGGGTTGCCAATTCTTGCCATTACTGGAACAAATGGGAAAACAACCACTAAAGAACTTGTTGCTTCTGTGCTCTCCAAAAAATTCAAAGTGAATTTCACACAAGGCAACCTGAATAACCATATCGGAGTGCCACTCACATTGCTGTCGATGAATAAGAATAGTGAATTTGGTGTAGTTGAAATGGGTGCCAACCATCCCGGTGAGATTAAAGCACTGTGTGAAATCGCTAATCCTGATTTCGGGATAATAACCAATATTGGCAAAGCTCATTTGGAGGGTTTTGGATCTTTTGAAGGAGTGGTGAAAACAAAGTCCGAACTCTATGATTTTCTTAGAATCAAGGGAGGAAAATGCTTTATTAATGCCGATAATTCAATATTAACCCTGCAGTCTCAGAAACTGGAACAAATAAAATACGGCCAATCCACCACATATTTTATGGCAGGAGAATTGGCCAGCACCGATCATTATCTGGTGGTTAAGGCACTTTTCCCAAAAGGCTGGCTTTATCTGAAATCAAAATTGGTTGGGGATTATAACTACGAGAATCTGCTGGCAGCAGCCTGTATCGGAAAATATTTCGAAATTGAACCTTTGCAAATTCAGGCAGCGCTTGCCGAATATACACCTGCAAACAACCGATCGCAGCTAATCCGAAATGAAAAGAATACCATTATTATGGACGCCTACAATGCGAATCCGACCAGCATGATGGCAGCGCTCACAAATTTTGAAAGCCTTAAAAATGATCAAAAGTGTATTATTTTAGGCGATATGCTCGAATTAGGTGAAACTTCCGGGGAGGAACATCAAACGATTGTAAATTACATCGATGACCACGTTTTCTCAACGGTTATTCTGGTCGGACCGCAATTCATGAATACTAAGGATCGCACAAAAAAAAAGAAGTTCGACAATGTCGAACTTCTCACAAACTACCTAAAAACACAACCTATTGAAAACAAGTTAATTCTAATTAAAGGATCCCGCGGGATCCATCTTGAGAAAATATTGGAATTATTGTCCTAAAGTTTTCTAATTGATAATTGGCTTTTGAACATTCAAAACTTCAGCAATGGCTTTTTCGAATGTTGCTTTTGGTAAAGCTCCCATCGCCATTTGAGGCTGACCACCTAGTGGAACAAACAACAATGAAGGAATACTTTGAATTCCAAACATGGCTGACAATTCGCGTTCATCTTCGGTATTTACCTTGTAAATCACAAGATTGCTACCATATTCGTTTTGCAATTCTTCCAAAAGTGGCGCTACCATTTTGCATGGGCCGCACCAATCAGCATAAAAATCGATCATACATGGAGTACTTCCTTCATACTTCCATTCTTTATTGAGTTCAAAGTTGAATACTTTTTCTTTGAATGTCTCTTGAGTTAAATGTTCTAACATGATTGAAAATTTTAATTGTGCAAATATATACATTTATTGATATATCTATATCAATTCTAATGCCAATTATTTTTAACTTGTGTTTTGAGTCTCAGCAAGCAATTAATTGTAATTTTGTCACAAACTGAAAACAAATTGTCATATTCAGGTATTTAAATACGATCATTCCGGAAATTATTTCATGAAACAACATATTCAGCATCCCGTATTTTCTGTTATTTCTGAATCAGCTGACCAACTCAACCAGGAATCTTATGTGGTTGGAGGTTTTGTCAGAGACCTGATTCTAAAACGTCATTCGTCTGACATTGATATTGTTACTATTGGAAGCGGCATAAAACTGGCTGAAATAATAGCTAAAAAATTAGGACCGAACATTAATGTCAGCGTATTCAAGACTTTTGGGACTGCCATGTTTAAATATCAAAATCTCGAATTAGAATTTGTAGGCGCCCGCAAAGAATCCTATCAGGAAGATTCAAGGAAACCAGTTGTTGAGAACGGAACACTGGAGGAAGATCAAAACCGCCGCGATTTCACCATTAATGCGCTGGCCATTTGCCTGAACAAAGATCGTTTTGGTGAATTGATTGACCCCTTTAATGGGATTCAGGATATTCAGGATCAAATTATCCGTACTCCGCTCGAACCGGGAATTACTTTTTCTGACGATCCGTTGCGCATGATGCGGGCAATTCGGTTTTCAACCCAGTTGGGATTCACCATTGAAGAAAAAACGCTGAAAGCAATCGCACAAAACAAAGATCGGATTCAAATCATATCAAAAGAAAGAATTGGAGAAGAACTGAATAAGATTATTCTTTCCTCAAAACCTTCGATTGGCTTTAAATTACTCGAAAAAACAGGCCTGCTGGAGATCATTTTCCCTGAGCTTTTCAGGATGAAAGGGCGCGAAGAAGTGAACGGAGTCGGTCATAAAGACAATTTCTTTCATACCCTCGAAGTATTAGACCGAATTACACCAAATACAAGCAATTTATGGTTACGATGGTCAGCCTTACTTCACGACATTGCCAAACCGGTAACTAAAAAATATTCGCCTCAACTTGGATGGACGTTCCATTCGCACAATTTTGTAGGTGCTAAAATGGTTCCGACATTATTTAAGAAAATGAAATTCCCTCTGAATGAAAAGATGAAATACGTACAGAAAATGGTCGAACTTCATATGCGGCCAATCGTACTTTCGGAAGAGGAAGTTACTGATTCGGCAATCCGCAGATTACTTTTCGAAGCCGGAGATGACATTGATGATCTGATGACCTTGTGTGAAGCAGATATCACTTCGAAAAATCAGGAAAAGGTTAAGAAGTATTACAATAACTTTCAATTGGTCCGCCAAAAGCTCAAAGAACTGGAAGAAAAAGATCATATTCGGAATTTCCAGCCGCCGGTAACCGGAGAAACAATCATGGAGGTTTTTGGACTTAATCCCGGTCGCGAAGTTGGACTCATTAAAGCAGCCATTAAAGAAGCCATACTCGACGGCATTATTCACAATGATCACGATCAGGCGTATCAATTTATGTTGGAAAAGGCGAATGAATTGGGGCTCACACAAAAAACAAATTAACGGTTTATCAACTTCACGCGAATTAAAACAGGCAAATGGTCCGAAAATCCTTCCTGATATTTAAAACCTATGTAAGTTCGTTTTGGTTTTACACCTCCAAATTTCGTGTCGGGTTCAAGCAGAAACCCGGCATCGAATATCTCTGAAGATGAAAATTCGAAACATCCGCTGCTTTCAAGGAAGGAATCCGAAACAATCCATTGATCAAAAACCTCCCAGGTATATTGATTCTTAAGCGTTTTAACGGATTTAGTCATCCAGTTTGAAGAGAGGTTTATCATTTCTCCGGAAATCGCTGGATTGTTCGATGTTTTCGCGCCAAAAACCTTTAGCAGACTCTCATCATTTGGCGTGTCATTAAAATCGCCGGTACATATTATTTTTGCATTCTCATTCACCCTTTCCAGGTTCTGAATCGCCAATTTTAAGGTTTCGGCGGCCAATTTTCGATATCGCACCGTCTCCATCATTCCCCTATACCTCGATGACCAGTGATTGACAAAAACATGAATGGTGTCACATCCGTTCAATATTCCGCTAATCCTTAAAATATCTCTGGTCTTGAACAATTTATCATTAGGATCAATAACCGGTATGGCTTGGTAGTCGAAAGGTTGAAACAATTCAGGACGATAGACGAAAGCGACATCGATTCCCCTTACATCCGGAGAATCTTTGTGAACAATTTTGTAGTTAAATTTATTGAGTGGGGCAATATTGGTAAGCAATTCCAAAACCTTTCGATTCTCAACTTCGCACAATCCAACAAATACCGGGGGATTCCATTTTCCGGCAGCCAGAATTACTTTCGCCAGCCGTTCGGCTTTGCTTTGCATTCGTCCATAATTCCATCGTCGATCACCTTCAGGAGTAAATTCCTCATCAACTGTTGCTGAATCGTCTTCACAATCGAAAAAATTTTCGACATTATAAAACATAAATGAGTATTCATTCTTTAGCGATTTTTCCTGACCGTAACTAACCAGTTTCAGAAAAATAAAAAGGAAGCACAATGGAATAACCAACTGTCTCATTTTCAGCTCAAACTATGTTTAGGGTTTCTTTTCCTGACGTTCAAGCGAACCGAGGTCAGGTCCTTTGTCAAATAAACGATCCCGACCCTTCAAGTCTGTTGGGAAGAGTTTCCCAATAGATAATCTACCAATATCTTTAGCTGGGCTCAACGTATCGAGCTCGAAATTATATTTCTTGTAAGGGTCAATAAACTTGGGATTTACACCTTTAAGAATATTCACATAATGACTAGGATCATTTGTTTTAAAGGTATCGGCAACCTGAAGAATACAATCATCAAACTTGTAATTAAATGCTGCCTCCGCACTTCTACTAAGCAAAAGCTCGTTACCATCAATTATATTACCGGTAATAATGCAATTCCCAAAGTCGGCTTTAACCAAATCTCCGACATATGCAGGTTTATCTTTATTGATTATCAAATAATTCTGTATCTGTAGTGCAGGAGTACTCCGCGCTTTAAATCCATAACCACCCCAATAATTGGCAATGGTTGAATGATAGAATTCATAGCTTCCACCAAAAAGAAGAGCCACTGCATAATAACCACAATTGGTTATGAGACAATTACTGGCCTGAATATTAGATTTCATGGCAAAAATACCGGCATAAGCCATGTTTTGAATTTTCACATTACTGAGTTTCACCGTTGCATAACCTTCATTTTCGATATTTCCAACCTGAAGACCAATGTATGCATTCTTAATTTCGACATTCGAAAATTCATTGTTTTTGCTTCCGGAATACAACAATACTCCACTCCATTGATCAGGCACATTGGCATATGTATCTTCTAGACGATCACCGCCAAAATAAATTGGATTATCAATAGTTCCATTGGCAATGACTTTTCCTTTGACAAACAGTCCAGCATCCTTGTGAAAATATATTTTCGTACCAGCCTCGATTGTGAGTACTGCATTGCTATCGACCAAAGCATAGTTGTATATCAGATAAGGCTTTTCATTGGTCCAGGTCGTCGTTTTTATCCTTTCTCTCTTGATCAATACAAAATCCTGTCCATATGCAACCAAATCAACATCCTGCTGATTCGAGTTGGTAACAAACTCGATAGAATCTTTTACTAATAGCGGCAGATCCTGTCCATTCGGATCAACGGTGACCTCAACAAAAATATATAAACTGTCGAAGGGAGCAATCTCAATATTCTGCACCTCATTGGCCGAAATCCCATTAATATTCAGCCTGAAATTAGATGTTTCGCCTTTGGCCAATTTTACAGACGAAATCAATATTTTTTTATCGAAAGGATTATAGATTTTTAAGTGCTGAGTTGTTGAACCAATAGAAGTAAAAATAGTGTCAAACATCACAGTATCAACCGAAAAACTCAGCTTCACATCAGCCGATGACATATACTTTTCATCTTCGCATGAAAACAAATACCCCAGGGAAAGTATAAGAAGTGATATGTAGATTAGTTTTTTCAAATCAGTGATTTCAGTTATAACGACAAATTCGCATACTTAGTGTTCAAATTTACGAAATGATTTTCACATTTTTTAACAATTAGCGATTTAGTTGCAATTAGAAATATATAATCAGGATTTACTGCTACTTAAATATACACCCCACTCGATTTGTTATATTGCCTTTTTTATCTTTGACCCCAGATTTATTCCACACATGAAACATTTATTCATTCTGATCTTTCTTTTGTTTACCTTTTTTGGAATTACTGTTTCAAAGGAAGGTCCATACTTTCAGAACCATGCCGGTGACCCTTGGGTTGATTCGGTCATGATGAAATTGACACTTGAACAAAAGATAGGGCAACTATTTATGATTCAGGCCTATTCAACCAAAAAGAACGAACAAACAGAGGAGCTAATCGGGATAATTAATAAATATCAGGTTGGAGGTCTTATTTTTATGCAAGGAGGACCGGTTGCTCAGGCAAAAATCAGCAACAAGCTTCAGGAAGCATCAAATATTCCATTACTTGTTGCCATCGACGCCGAAAATGGATTAGGTTTCAGGCTCGATTCCACCATCAGTTATCCGGTACAAATGGCGCTTGGAGCGATCACCAGCGACTCGCTCATTTATCGGATGGGTTACGAAATCGGAGAGCAGTGCCGGATGGTTGGAATTCATATGAATATGGCGCCTGTTTCTGATATTAATATCAATCCGGCGAATCCAATTATTAACCACCGATCGTTTGGAGAAAACAGGATGCAGGTTGCCCGCAAATCGTGGCTATACGCCAGCGGGATGCAGGATGCAGGCATTTTAGCTACAGCCAAACATTTTCCGGGGCATGGCGATACAGAGGCTGATTCACATTTCGATCTTCCGGTGATTAAACGACCGATAAAAGAGCTTGATTCGTTGGAATTGTTTCCATTCTCGTACCTGATTAACAGAGGTATTGGAGCAGTCATGACTGGCCACCTTCAGGTTCCGGCCCTTGAACCCAATGTAAAAATACCGGCAAGTCTTTCATCAAAAATCATTTCTAAAAAATTGAAAGAAGAAATGGGATTTACCGGATTGGTAATTACCGACGCCATGAACATGAAAGGGGTCAGTAATCTCTATTCGTCGGCAGAATCAGCAGTTAAAGCATTAAAAGCCGGAAATGATATGATCGAAATAGTGCCAAGACTTGATCGGGCTATTGATGCAGTAAAGGTTGCTGTGGCAAAGGGAGAGTTAACGGTGGATGAAATCAATGAAAAATGCAGAAAGATTTTGGTGGTCAAAAAATGGTTGAAATTGGATCAGCAAAGACTAGTCGACATTTCGAACCTCCATCAGAAATTAAACGAAAACCGGTTTCTCCTGACCAAACAGTTACTTCATGAACAAGCGATGACCGTACTTGTCAACCAGCAAAACCTGATTCCTCTTAAACAACTCGACACCCTGAATATTGCCAGTTTGGTTTTTGGATCAGGACAAACAGAAGCTTTCCAGAAAATGCTTGGAAATTATACCGCTGTCGATCATTTTTATGTGAGTAAAACTCCTACGGAAGAAGAAATAAATAACCTGAAGAATCAGTTAAAACCGTACAATCTATTGATCGTTGGCATCAAAGGAATGGGCATGTATCCTTCAAAACGTTTTGGGATTACCGATCAGCAAATCAATATCATGGAGAAACTTCGCGACCGCAATGTGGTGGTTTGTTTCTTCGGAAATCCATACGCACTGGTTAATTTCAGTTCATTTCCAGATGTCCGAAGTTTGATTGTCGCCTATCAGGATAACGTGGACACACAGGAATTGGCTGCCCAACTCATTTTTGGCGCGACAAACGCCAATGGAAAACTGCCGGTAAGTGCCGGTAAGTTTCCTGCGAACTCCGGAATCGAAGTTCAATCGATACAGCGTCTCAAGTATACCTATCCTGAAGAAGTAAATATCAGTTCGGCTTACCTGAATTTCAAATTGGATTCGTTGGCCGAAGTGGGGATCAGAGAAAAAGCTTTCCCCGGATGTCAGGTTTTAGTTGCTAAAGACGGAAAGGTTATTTTCAGGAAAAGTTACGGCTTTTTCACCTACGACACTATCGTCCCGGTTCAAAACGAAAATCTCTACGATTTGGCTTCTATTACCAAAGTAACTGCGGCTCTTCCGGCGATTATGAAATTGTATGATGAGAAAAAAATAAACCTGGATGCACCTTTTGCCAGCTATTTTGCTGAGTTCAAAAAAACAAACAAAGCAGAAATGACAGTCCGCGATGTTTTAACCCATCAGTCCAGATTACAAAGCGGAATACCATTTTGGATTGCTCCCGGCAGCACGAACAAACTGAGAAACGGCACATTTAACGACCAACCAACCGAAAAATTTGAGGTGAGAATTTCTTCGGGGCTCTATGTTCTGACTGATTTTAAAAATCAAATGATCAGTGACATCGTTAAATCGCCCTTGCGTGCAAAAAAAGAATTTCACTATTCCGATTTAGGATTCAGCTTATTCCCGTTTGTCACTGAAAGAATTACCGGCGAACCATTTCAGGAGTATCTCTCCAAGGAGTTTTACAAACCGCTTGGCGCAGTTTCTGCAGGATTCAAACCCTACGAAAGATATCCGATTCAACTGATTACTCCGACCGAAGTTGATGAGACATTCAGGAAAGAACTGCTTCAAGGGTTTGTTCACGATGAAACCGCAGCATTATTGGGCGGAGTTTCGGGAAATGCCGGACTTTTCAGTAATGCAAACGATTTAGCCAAAGTGATGCAAATGTATCTTCAAATGGGCTACTATGGTGGCAAACAATACGTTTCTCCGGAAACAATCAGGGAATTTACCCGGGTTCAATTTCCGAAAACAGATAACCGACGGGCGCTTGGTTTCGACAAGCCCAATCCGGGAATTGCCGGACAAGAAAACAAATTCCCTGCGCCCGATGCAAGTCCTGAGAGTTATGGACACACCGGATTCACCGGAACATTTACATGGGCCGATCCAAAAAACCAAATGCTATTTATCTTTCTTTCAAACCGGGTTTATCCAACCCGAAGGAATTCAGGACTTAGCGATTTGAGCATCCGGACAAAAATGCAACAGGCCGTTTACGAGGCCATTGAAAAAAAAGATCGCTAATCCTTAAATATTGTTAATTTTTTAATCGAATAGTAACCAAACTGTAATAAATTAATATTTTCAAACTATCTGTCATACAACGACTAAACGCATTTATCAAGACTGTTAAATAATAAAAATGCCACTTTTTCTGAAAACCTGTCGTTAAAACATGAAACTTATCCCATTGTTATTTCTATATTAATTTTATCTTTAAAGTGCGTTAAGAAAGTTAATATTAGTATAACCATAAAACGAAAAATCATGGAAAGAAAAATCACTTTTAATGAATTACGTCACATCAAAGACAGTTTGCCTGCCGGTTCAATTCATCAAATTGCGCAGGAATTTGGCATCGAGGTTGAAACCGTCAGGAATTATTTTGGAGGCGCAAACTACGACAGAGGCAAATCTGTAGGGTTACACATTGAACCGGGACCAGACGGTGGCGTTGTATTACTCGATGATACCGCCATTCTGGAAAGAGCTGAACAACTCATCTCTATACATTAATCACAATTTTCATTTTTCGATAGACTGCCCTATCTTTATGGGGCAGTTTTTTTTTGCAAACCTCTAACCAAACCAACCAACATGAAAAACATTATTTTCCTCGTTACTATTTTCTTCTTTGCATCCAATCTTCATGCTCAAAAATCTTTATTCAATAGAAAGAATCTCAAAAATTGGGAAGTTTTCCTGGGAAGCCCTGTTCCCGGATATGAAGATTTGGCTAAGAAAGCCACCCCCGAGTCAACCTATCAGATTTTCGAACTTGACGGGAAGAAAGTCATCCGCGTTTCAGGCGATATCAATGCTTCGCTGGCTACCAAAGCCGAATACGAAAATTATCATCTCCGCCTCGAATTCAAGTGGGGCGAAAATGTATACGGAACCCGGAACAGTGGATTACTCTATCACAGCTATGGTCCGTTTGGCGAAGCTTTCGGAACCTGGATGGCCAATATCGAACATCAGCTAATGCACGATAATTTGGGAGATACTTACCTAATGGCTAATACCTATTGTGAAACCAAAACCGTAAAAAGTGATGATGGAAATAGTAATATCTTTTCTCCTGAAGGACAACTAACCTCTTTCAGCGAAACTGACAATGGCCGCTCCATCAAAAAAGCAAAAGATGCAGAGAAGCCTATTGGCGAATGGAATACTGTCGATTTATATTGCTTCGGCCAAACTTCGGTACATGTGGTAAACGGACAAGTCGTGATGGTAAATACCAACAACAGTAAAGTTGAAAATGAATTAAAATTACCACTCACCAAAGGAAAAATCCAGTTGCAATCGGAAGGTGGCGAGTTTTTTATACGGAAAGTGGAGATTGAAAAGATTAAAGAAATACCAACCGAATTCCTAAAATAACACAGTGTTTTTTATACCTGACGAGTTTTAAAAATCTGTCGGGTATAAAACTCTGCTAATTCACTGAACTTTCCCATTTCAGCGTGTACTGAAAGGAAAAAGTACACACATAAATCAGCAACGGATTAACAACTTGATCGGATGGGTAATTTTCGTCCTTTCACTTATCGTATATGTTTTAACCCTCGAGCCAACGCTCAGCTTATGGGATTGCGGCGAATTTCTGGTTTCGGCCTATAAACTGGAAATCAACCATTCTCCCAGAGCTCCGCTATTTTCACTGTTAAGCTTCGGCAACGAACCTACAAACCCATCGCAATTTTCATTTTCACCAATATATTCGTGACGATCCTTAATTCATTACAAAATATTCCTTAAATTTATTCGAATGGAAATTATTTTACAAACACATGTCATACAACGCAAATATCCATCATCGCCGCAGCATCTGCCTGAAAGGATATAATTATTCGAAGGCCGGATTGTAAAGACATGGCATTTAGAGACGTGGCATGCAGAGACGTGGCATGTAGAGACGTGGCATGCCGCGTCTCTACCAAAAAACCACAAAACCATCTAATTATGGCAGATAAATTTCAAAATAAATACCGTATTTCGTCGGCACGTGCAGTATGGCACGATTACAACGACGGAGACTACTTTATAACAATTTGCACGTGTGGCCGGGAACTTTATTTTGGTGAAATTGTGAATGACGTTATGATGTTGAATGTATTGGGGCAGAAACTGAATGAATTGATTTTGGATATTCCCACCCATAATCCTTATGCCGAAATACCTGTTTATCAGGTAATGCCCAATCATGTACATTTGATTGTTTGTATTGATGAAATAAAAATGATATTGTCGGATTGTGGGGCGGATGCGATGGATTGTACAGACGTTAATGGTACAGACGCGGCATGTAGAGACGAGGCATGCCACGTCTCTACCAACACCAAACCAAACGAAAAAATGCAGAAAATTGCCGATAAATGTGGTTTGTTATCGACAGCAATGGGTGGAATGAAATCGGCATTGACCAAATATGCACATACCAATAAAATAGAATTTGGATGGCAAACCCGTTTCCACGACCATATTATTCGCGACGGGGAGGAATGGAATCGTATTGCTACCTACATTGAGAATAACCCTACGAAATGGGTGAATGATAAATTTTACACAGAATAAATATCATAACATATTTGTGAACTATGAAAGATTCAAATGAAGAAATACAACGATTTATTGAAAGTATTCCTGATCAATTCAAAATCATGGAAGAAAAGATTGATTTTCGGACACAAAACGAATACATTGAATACTCTGAAAACTTTGAACGTGGAGAATTATCAGAGAAAGAAACATTACAATTGAGTGAAATTCTTTTCAGGAATGATATTCCAATTGAAGCAAAGAAAAAAGGGTTAACTATTTTAGCTCACACAGGAACTATCTTAGCCTTCAGACAAATAGAGAAGTATTATAATAATGCTGACAAAGAATTAAAGCAATGGTCGGCTTTAGCGTTACATGAATGTAAAATGTTCGTTGAAAGTGAATTGACTGACGTAAGCACAGGTTTTATTTCATCAGGACTTGGCGGATTAAATAACAAATTACGGTTTTACTTTTTAATTCTACCTTCCGGTGAAAAAGGCTTTGACAAAACTCAAAATAATATAGTCAAAGACGAATTCAATATAATTGCGAATAAATTGAATTCACTTATCGAAACCATTGAATACTCTGAAGGATATATTGAGTTTAATATTCTCATACCCTACGATGTAGCCGTTGGTAATCTCATAGAAACAGGAATTAAAAAATGCAATGAATTAGGAAATTTTGTTTTTG
>Ga0136636_10000456_pt1 | contig 20598 bp, 22 predicted proteins | sample AntDrymUQ8522106_2_FD_104653 | JGI IMG/M metagenome (GOLD analysis project Ga0136636, IMG submission 104653) | Polar desert sand microbial communities from Dry Valleys, Antarctica - metaG UQ852 (21.06) | ecosystem: Environmental > Terrestrial > Soil > Desert | place: Antarctica: Dry Valley... | reverse complement strand
GTAACACCAAGTAATACCTGATGCTTTTCTCCATTGTTGACACTATCTGTCAACTGAGCTATGGCCGCCGGCTGATCCCCTGCAGGCTGATATGGTGATTTTAACTGAAAAGGCATATTACAAAGTACGTAAACAGCCTGCAACTTTCCCGAAAATATATGGGGCGTCGTGGATTCTTGTAAGGTAGTCGAAGCTTTTACATGGAACAATGCATTAAAAAAGAACAAATTGATATTGCCCCGATTGTACCCAACATCTTTTGAACGAGCTGTTTGACTAATCCCCTTGCGACAATATGCGCTCCTGCTGCTCAAAATACAGGAGTACGTGGTCTTTCAAATATTCTTCCTGTTCGCGCAGCCCAAGTTCAGGCAACGCCTTTATTTGCTTAAAATGAGGCCAACCATCTTCATCGTGGCCCTCCATAATATAATACCCACTTGGAGAAAGGATGGTACAAACCGCTACATGCATCAAATCCTGTTTTTGTTCCTTATCTATTTTTTGGCCGAAAAACTGCATTTCCTGAAACCCAATCAAATAGAGGATAGCATCAAGGTCGGGCTTTTTGCCAAACCGCTCCACCAAAGAAGCCTCCAAATTCCACCACCTCTGTTGTAAATCATCTTGCACCTGCATACCGCAAATTTACAACCTGCACCCCGAAGCGGGGCTATTTGCTGCAAGTTTAATTAATATTGCAGATGCAACAGAAAAAACCGGATGTAGATGTGGTGCTAGATATATTGAAAGCCTGTTTGCAGCGCTATCCCGATTCTAATTTTATTAAGAGTTTGCATCAGCAATATCAGGATCGTGGCTTTTTAACCAAAAAGCAACTGGAAGGGCTGCATGCTAAAGCCGGCAAGGCGGAGCATATACCTCCCGGAAAATTAGCTACCCTCGAAGCGATTTTTTCTAAAATGCCCAACCGCTATAAATCCGAGGTCCCTGTTAATCCCTCACCTATTTACGAGGAAAATATTCCGATAAAATTGTTTATAGCCTCCATTTTACAAAAACAACCCTTACATAAAAGGGTATTGGAACTAAAGGCCAAATTTGAAACCAATACCCCGCTTAATAAAATTGAAATTGGAGAACTGCAGAGGTTTTATAAGTTTTTTGTAAAGCCTGCTCCTTAGCATAAAAAAAACGCAGAGGCACCAACCCCTGCGTTCTTTATCCTTTAAAAAGAATATTTATTTAAATAGCGAAGGCCGCATGGTATTCCATCCGGTGGCCTGCTGATAAGCATCTGCTGCTCTAAGGATGGCAGCTTCGCCCCACAATTTACCAAGGAAAGTAACACTGGTTGGTAATCCACTGCGTTTATCAAAACCATTGGGCATACATACCGCCGGATTTCCGGTAAGGTTGGTAATGGAGAGTTGATGCCCGGCATAAGTGGGGGTAATCACCACATCATAAGGTTCCATAGCGGCCTGTATGGTACGCATCAGCAGGCTGCGCTGTCGGTTAGCATTTATGTAATCTACTGCGGGAATAAAGCGGGCAGTCCGGAAATAATTAGGCCAATCACCGCGGTATTGCCGCGTCATCTGATCATCCACATTGGTTCTGGTAAACATGTCGAAAGCTGCGGCACTTTCAGCTCCTAATACGATACTGGTGATATCAAAAGGCCAAACAAGGCTATCATCGGGAAAGGTCATCGGCTCGGGTTCTACCCCCATTTTGCGGAATGCTTCCAATACAGCCCACTCATTGCGGGTACTATCCAACTGATCAAAATAATTTTTGGCATAAGCCACTCTCAGCTTTTTCACTTCGGTGGTGGAATTGTACCGATAGGGTTCCGGGGCAGGTACGCCATCAAAATCATCAAAACCATTAATATATGTAAACACAATAGCCGCATCTTCTGCACTACGGCAAATGGGGCCTATTTTATCAAGACTCCAGCATAGCGACATGGCACCGGTGCGGCTTACACTACCAAAAGTAGGTCTTAGCCCCGTTGCCCCACAGGCAGTACTTGGCGATACAATACTTCCCAGTGTTTCGGTACCAATAGCAAAAGGTACAAGCCCTGCCACGGTTGCCGAAGCACTTCCCGCCGAACTGCCCGAGCTTCCCCGCGACAGATTCCAGGGAGAACGGGTGCGGCCTCCAAACCATACATCGCCCTGCGCCAAAGCACCAAGGGTAAGCTTGGCTACCAGAATAGCACCGGCATTACGCAAACGTTGGTAAACGTAGGCATCCTCATCAATAACCTGATTTTTATACGGCTCAGCACCCCAGGTGGTTTTGGTACCTTTTACCGAAAAAAGATCTTTCAATCCATAAGGAATCCCATGCAGCATACCTAAATAAACCCCTTTTGATAAGAGAGAATCTGCTTTTTTTGCCTGCTGCATGGCTATCCCTTCGGTTAGCGTGATAATACATTCCAAGGTATCCCCATATTTTTTCAACCGGGCAATAAATAGTTTGGTAAGCTCTACCGAAGATATTTTCCTGTTTTTAATCAGCGAGGCCAAATCAGGTAACCGGTAATAAGCGAGGTCATTGATATCGGCTGGAAGCTTTACTTTTTTTGGCATTACTATTTTACCGGTAGCAAAATTGGGCTTTCTACCTCCGGGTTTACGTTTCAACCATGGCTGTTCCGGCAATTGCCAAAGACTTGTGGGTACACTATTGGAAAGGCCCGTAGTGTGCATTTTAATAATTTCCTGCCGGTTACGCACCACACCCATGTACATGGAATCAATCTCGGCGACTGTGTATTGCAGATCCATCATACGGGCTGCTGTCTGTAAATCGGCTTTCGAAATAGAATCCTGAGCCTTAGAAGTAAAGAAAACAAAGAATAATAAGCCTGACAGTAGTATAGAATATTTCATAATGGTTGCTAAAATAGGAGAGATTTTCTTCAATAACGGCAGGCAGTGCTACATAGTATAATTATAAGCCATTTCTATGTGCAAATATCCCTAACAGGGTATTTAAAAAAACCTTCTTTCATGTGATTCAGTTTTGTTATCTCTTTTTCTTCCTGAGGAAAAATTTGTTATTTCATAACGGTTAATACCTGTTTGAATGTACTATAGCGATAAGAATAATTATGAGTGCCTTACTTATTTGGCCACTTATCATGGCTATCAATTCATTCCTACATAAGTTTATATCGCAAATAATGAAAGGTTTAATTTTGAAAAGGATACTTTTTTATAAAAAAATCAATTTTTCTGTAACTTTTAGAGAAGGGAACCGTAACAAGAACAATAGCCACCAAAAGAGAAATGCGAGAAAGCAAAAATTAACTCAATGACGGAACAACAATACAATTTATGTGTGCAGGAGCACGCAGATTATGTTTACCGGTTTGTGGTAAAAAATCTGCGGCATGCTGAAGATGCGCAGGATGTTGTACAATCTGCCTTTGAAAAACTATGGTATAACCGCGAAAAGGTAGATGCTGACAGAGCAAAAAGTTATTTGTTTACCATTGCTTACAACCAGATGATTGATCATATAAGAAAAGTAAAACGCATGGAATACCGCGACGAAATTCCCGATCAATTGGCAGGCACCGACCATCAGCCAGATGCTTACCTGAAAAAAGCACTTGAAAAAGCACTTAATACCCTCACCGAAACACAAAGAAGCCTTGTAATGCTTAAAGACTACGAAGGATATAGTTATGCAGAAATAGGAGAAATAATGAGCCTGAACGAAAGCCAGGTGAAAGTTTACCTGCACCGTGCCCGTATTCAATTGCGAAACTACCTTGTAAAAATGGAAAATATTATTTGAGGCGCTGTAACTTTTTAAATGCTGTTCCGTACCATTCAAACACACACAGTACACACACATTCAATCACGTATGAATCGGTAAAAGCAAAATGACTATTAATCACCATAATTACGAAAGCTGTCTTCTGCAATATGTTGACAATGAGTTGACTCCGGCAGAAAGAGAAGCCGTTGAAGCTTTTGTAGCAGAAAATCCAGAAGCAAAGGATTTGCTTGAGGATTTTAAGCAGGTGGTTTTGCAACCTGATTTATCTCTTACCATGCCGGGCAAAGCACAATTGCTCCAACCGGAATTGTGGAATGCTTCCTACATCAGCAATCAGCAGGAGCAATTACTGCTGCTTGCTGATGAAGCGTTGCCTGCAAAAGAAAAAATACTTCTTTTAGCAGAAATCGAAAAGAGTCCACTACTTCAAAAAGAATGGAACTTGCTGAAAAAATCAAGGCTTGCTAAAGAAAAACCACATGCCATGCCAGGAAAGGAAGACCTTTTGCGTTATCCTATGGTCTTTTCTATTAACTACCGTCGGATTTTGCAAGTGGCAGTAGCGGCAGCCATCCTTGGTTTTGGACTGTTTGTTGCCAACCGTTTCGGATCTGATACGGCGGGTACAGAAGGCGGTCAGATCGTTCAAAATATTCCATCAAAAAAAGATACTTCATCAGGCAAAGTTTCCAATAGTGAAACAGGACAGGGGCCAGAAACTGCTGTGGCGAAAAAGATTCCGGAACAAGCCCCGGAACAACCCCTTCATAACAATCCGGCAGTATCCGGCGAAATAAAAAGTAATACAGCGAAGGCAAATGATACCAAAACACCAAATCTGCCCGCATTAAAAGTAATGCCCGACAGACAACAGGAAATTCCCCAACAAATGTTAATGGCTGTGGTGTTACCTGAGGAAAATAGCAGGAAGAACATGGAGACGCTTTTGCCTTATAAGAACCTTGGTATTCAGGAGGTCGGGGAAGAAACTTCTATAGCGATTTCGCTTCCAGATGCCGATCAGTATGCCAATCCGGTAGTGGAATCAGAAATTGTATATACTGCACCGGAGACCCTTTTAGCCTCAAATCTACAGGAAGAAGAAGCGGATGAAACCATCAATATTGCAGGGACTTCCTTCAATAAACAAAAACTGCGCAGTGTTTACCGCAATGTTACCCGTCCCATTACCAGAGCTTTTGCCCGTTCGGGCGATGACAAATCCGACAGGAAATAAGCTATCCAATTAATTTTTTTTTACACATAAACTAAATGTATCGTTATGAAATTGTTACTCACTTCACTTATCTTACTCACCACCACGTTGACCATTTTTTCTCAAACCGACACCACTAAAACGGAAAAGCCAGATACCATCCGGGTAGGGGGCATGATTATCATTAATAAAAAAAATGGAAAGGACAGTACCACCATTGAAAATAAAAATGATAAAAAAGATAGCTGGACCATCAGAATTAATGGCCGTTCTAAAAAGAAAAATCGTTTGACTACCAGTTGGTTCAATTTTGACCTTGGGTTTGCCAACTATGACGATCAAAGTATGTACACCTCAGCAGCCACTAAGGATTATGCACGTGCTACCCGGACGGGCGAAGCAGACTTTACCGATAGTGATTTAAGACTCAAAACCGGTAAGTCTATTAATTTTAATCTTTGGATTGTTCGCCAGAGCTATGGCATTACCCGCGATAGCAAGTTCCAGGCCAAATGGGGTGTAATGCTCGAATCAAACAATTATCGTTATGATAATAATGTAAGTTACAACAATGAAAACAGGCCATTCGTTTTCAGGGACAGCATAAGTTTTAGAAAAAACAAACTTGCCGCCGATTATTTAACGATACCGCTGATGCTTGGATTCAGCTCCAATCCACATTCTAAAAAAGGTTTCGAGGTAAGTGCGGGAATAAGCGTAGGCTATTTGTACAGCAGTCGCAACAAGCAAATAAGTGAAGCAAGAGAAAAGGAAAAAAATCGTGGAAATTTTGATCTCGAACCATTTAAGTTTCAATATATAGCAGAAATTGGTATGGGTGCCCTGAAATTATATGGCAGTTATGCGCCGCAAAGCATATATAAAAGAGGATTGGATATCCGTCCGTTTAACGTAGGATTCCGATTTGGAAATTGGTAATACTCCCTCATAAAAATATTGTAGAAAAGGAACCGGCACCCATGTCGGTTCCTTTTTTTAATTGCGTTTGTCCATGCCCCAGGTAAGTTTGCTACGCAGCGTTTCGAGAAATGTATTTTCATTTAGCCGCATCAATCCGACGGTAAAGGATTCCTTTTTTACTGCAATCTGCACTTTGGTATCCAATATTTCGCGGCGCGCATCTACTGAACAAAGGAAAGTTCCCGTTCGGCTTTCTACCTCAAAAGAAACTATATCGCAGTCGGGTACCACAATAGGGCGCACATTAAGGTGGTGGGGAGCTATAGGCGTAATGGCAAAACTAGCGCTGTCCGGAAACAGGATCGGGCCGTTGCAACTTAGGTTATAGCCCGTGCTGCCGGTAGGTGTACTCATGATGAGTCCATCGCACCAATACGTATTTAAAAATTCCCCGTTGATGTAACAGTGCACCTTAATCATGCTGGAGATCTCGCTTTTATGTACCACCAACTCGTTAATGGCAAAAGGAGCATCGGCAAATAATGGCACATCTGCATTTACATGCAATAGGGTGCGCTGATCTATATGATAAGTGCCGTTTACGAGTGCGTCCACCGCTTGTCGCATTTCTTCTTTACCAATGGTAGCTAAAAAACCCAGCCTACCAAAATTTATTCCTAATAAAGGGATGCCTTTGTCACGTATAAAGGTAGCGGCATCGAGCATGGTGCCATCTCCACCAAGACTTATAAAACAATCTACAGATTTATCAAGGGCTTCATGGCTGTTAAATATTTTAAAATCAAAACTATTCAAAACAGAATCCATAAATTTCAAACCCAAAGTATCATATATAATCAACTCGGCTTTCTGCAATTTTAACTCCTGCAACAAGAGTTTAAAATGTTGTTCCTGATCCGGATCAATTCCCCTGCTATAAATGGCAACTTTCATAATAATTGATGCGCTGATCCTCAGCGACTTTTTCATTTTCACCTTACGGTGGTAACCAAATAATGTGGCCTGATCCAGATTATACCAATCAAAAAAATCATTTAAGTACTAATCCTATTTCCTGACAAAATTCCAATGCATGTTGCAAAATTTACTTTTTCGCTACTAGTGCTGTTACATTACGGAAACAATCAGCGCATTATATTCCTTTACACAGCCCATTGCCGTAAAACTAAATTGTAATTCTGATTAAAAATCGGTGGCGGAATGGATATAAAACCCTTTTTCACCAAATTGGTTGAAGCTATATTCAAGTTTCAGTACCATGTCGTAAACCGTTTTTATGTCCAAACCAAACCCGGCAGTCCGCAAAAGACGGTTGCTCATAAAACTATTGCCTGCGTCTTCGGAATGTGCATATCCAATATTTCCGTAAGTTTTCAGAAAAAACTGGAAAGGAATTTTATTGTGGCTTTTGGAGCGTAAAAGATTTTTAAGAGTGAACCCCCATACTTCTCGTCGAAGCGTGGTTCTAAGCATACCCGCCATGGTACCATCCACCACATAATACTCAAGCCCCTGCAAATACAGGCTACGATAGCCGAGCATCCGCTGATTATAAAAAGGCTGTTCCTTACCAGGAAGCGTAAAAGCAAAAGCACCCTGAAAATTCAAATAGGTTTTGGGAGCAAAACGCCAGGTAGCCTGCATTCTTCCACCAAACTGAGTCATAGGAATGCTAGAAGAAAATCTTTTAAGTGCATAAAAGTCCACCATCCAACCCCTTAGCGGGTAAGGAATAAAATCTACATTAAGATACTGGTAATTTAAGAAGAGATCAACAAAATCTACTCTTGTGCGGCCATTCCCAAACATTTTGGGATTCCGATCAATAACTGCCTGATCAAGTTTTTCCTTGTTATAGCTCAATTTTGCAGCACTTCTCATCTGGCTCCCTACCCTATAGGTGTAAGTAATTTCTCCTTTCAAGTATTCCCTACCGAAATCCGGTAAGCTAAAAAATTGTTGTTTATTGCTGTCAGTAGCATAATTTACTTCCCTTGCCCGGGAATAACTAAAGGCAACCCCCAGACCTTGCCGCAACTTTTTATCAAGGTAAGGTTGGTAGTAGTTGGCTTGTATTTGTTGAGAATACCCACCAATAGCGAATAGGTTTAGTTTATCATTACGACCCGTCATGTTGTTGTGGATCAATTTTCCACCAATCTCTGTTCTATCAAGTGCGCCTTTGAATTCGTTTAGCCAAACATTCCAGTTGCGGTCAATAATTTTAAAATGGGGTAAGGGGAAAAGATACCACCGCTCTTTTACCTGAATAGTTATATCAATTTCTTCGTAGGTAATGGTATCTACTGATATATCCACCGTTACAAATAAAGTGGTATTCATCAGTTGCTCCTGCGTAAGACGGATCAATCTGTCGAGTTCCTTTGGTTCATATATAACGCCTGATTTCAAGGCTATTTCTCTTTCTACAATTCTAATTTTTGTTTTGCGATTTCCTTTTATATTAATAGCTCTTACAATCATTGGAAAGTCAACCAGACCGGAGGTTTGAAGCAGCTTTGGATTAAATTGACTGGCATTAGAAATATTTGTATTGGGTGTTTTCTGATCAATATAAGATTGCTGCGCCTGAGCACGATACGTGGCAAAAATAACCAAAACCCACACAATCATTCTTATTTTCATTCCCAATATTCTAAGGCATCAGCTAAGTAGCTGGCAGATTAATCTTTTCAACGAGGAGCAATCTACCTGCTACATTTCAATAAAATGCAGCAAATGATTAAAGTTTCGCTTCAATTCATTTTGGTATTGCTCTTCACCTGCAAAGTAAGTAATTTGATACTCATACCGTTGTAAGGTAGCAACAATATCGCTTACTTCCTGTTTATTGATTCGGATGGTGACCAATAACCGGCCTGTAGATTCATCAATCTGAGTATTGAATTGTATTATTTGGGCATCATTTGTCTCTACAAGCCGGTTTATTTCGCCAGCCGAGAAATGTATGATATCGGTTTCCATTACAATTAATCCCCCTGGCTGGTGAACTCCTAAAAAGTTACCTAGCTGATGGAGTATGTCTTTTGTAAGAATAACTCCAAGGTACTCTCCTGCAGAATTTGTAACTGTTATCACATCCAACCTCCTATCGGTCATAACGCCTAGAGCTTCCAGGTAATGTTCGTTGGAAGTAATTTTATATGTCAGCAGTTCTGATTGGATATCCTTGATAATTTTGGATTCTCCCGCGTCAAGCAACGATTCTTCGGTGACCATCCCCTTAAAAATCTTATCTTCTACCACTGGCCAATGATGTATTTTCAGGTCATCAAAAAGAGCCTGCGCAAATTCAATTCCATCTGAAAGTTGAAGCGGTGGTGCAGGCGTTGAAATAATATTGGAATTTAGCATACACCTTAAGATACGTCAGATAACCATTGTAGGTTGTCTTTGCTTTGTTAAAAATTTCTCGAGTATTTTGTTGAATTCCTCCGGTACCTCCATCATGGGAGCATGTCCGCATTTATCAATAAAATACAACTCGCTGTCAGGAATTAATTTTTGGAATTCTTCCCCTACAAAAGGAGGGGTAATAATATCGTTATTGCCCCATATCAAAAGGGTAGGATGCGTAATTTTCGCAAGCTCCTCCCCAAGGTTATGACGGATAGCACTTTTGGCAAGGGCAATAATTTTAATGACCTTAATGCGGTTGTTGGTTATCTCAAACACTTCATCCACCAATTCTTTGGTGGCAGTATTGGGATCATAAAAGGTCATTTCAGTTTTTTTACGAATATAATCGTAATCTCCCCTTTTTGGGTAGGTATCACCCATTCCATTTTCAAAAAGACCTGAACTGCCGGTTAGGATTAGGGATTTTATCCTTTCCGGGTTTTTGAGCACATGTACCAATGCCACATGGCCACCAAGACTATTGCCCATCAGGTGGATATGGTTGTAACCTCTTGCTTCAATAAATTTTTGAACATACTTTTCCAGCCCCCCAACGGTGGTATGAAAAATATCCAGTTCAAACAGCGGTAAAAGGGGAACTACAACTTTATGAGTATGTCTGAAATGCTCCACGAGATCCTTAAAATTACTCAAGGCACCAAAAAGACCGTGCAACAACAACAGCGTTTCGCCTTCCCCCTCTTCAATAAATTTGAACTTATCCTGATATTTAATCTCGTATTGCATTCGATGTTATTCCCAATTTCTTTCTTCGTAAAATTAACTATTATTAATCATTGTTTCCATAAAGAATGCTAAAATAAAGGTTTTCAACCTATTGCAAATCTTTTGCTTCAACAGCAGGGGTTGCCTTCTTTGCCAATTCTTCAAAAAAACCGTTTAAATCGGTAAACATATTTTTAAACCAGGGCAATATGGTTCCCAAAGCATCCAGAATAGCCGGCCCAAATGGTGCTATAAATGTGTAGGTAACTGACTTTGCAATAAGATCGGTTGATAACAAACCTGTTTTATTTATAAAAAACAACAATATACTTAAAATGGCGGTGTACAATACCATATAGAGTACTACACCTGCGAATCTGTTTACAAACCCAATTTTCAAAGATTCCAGCGATTTTTCGAGAATCTTCCCTACCAGCCGGATAACGAGTACAACCAGTACAAAAACCACCAAAAAAGATAATATGGGCAAAAATTTTGCCCCTACATCTACGTAGGAGGCAATGGTGGGAGCTACCAGCGCACTCAGTTTTACAGCGGCGGCTATACCAAAGAGCATCGAAATCCCATTGAATACCGCCATGATAAAACCCTTGCGGTATCCGTTTATAACAGATAGCACCACTGCCAGCAAAACCATGATGTCAATTGCCATGATTGTGCAATAATACAGGAAACCACAGGGATAAATAACGCCTATTTAGCAATAAGGCAAAAGAAACTTATTGGCCGCTAAGCAAATACTTTACTCCGGTACTTATGGCTTTACCTTCTGCTTTACCAGCCAATTTTTTTGTAGCAACTCCCATTACCTTACCCATATCTGCCGGGCTTGTTGCACCTGTTTCATCTATTATTTGTTTTAATATTTCAAGCAAAGCATCACCCTCAAGTTGTTCGGGTAAAAACTTGCTGATGATGGCAATTTCTTCGCGCTCTTTTCCGGCAAGATCTTCCCGACCCTGCTGTACAAATATCTCCAGACTATCTTTTCTCTGTTTTACCAGCTTTTGCAAAATCTTTCCTTCTTCATCTTCCAATATGGCGCCTTTGGCTCCCTCACTGGTTTTGGCCTGCAGAATGGCAGCTTTAATTGCTCTCAGACTTCGCAAACCTGCTTCATCCTTAGCCTTCATGGCCTCCTTCAATTGGGTCATTACTGTTTGCTCTAAACTCATTTTCTTATATTTTAGAAACTACCTGAATGTAATAATGGGGTAAACTTGTCGAAATTTTGCTATAAAAAATTCTTGTCTTTAAGAAGGAACGTTTTGTTTGTTGCGCTGACCCTCCTGAAACTTTTGGAAAAATGCTTTGGCAAAGCTCCGAAGATCGTTGGCTAGTTCTTTTTCGCCTGTAGAGCGTTCAAGTGTTTCGGCCATACCTAAAAAGTTCTGGTAGTAGAAATCAACCATTTCATCAATCATCATTTCCTGTGTCCAAAGATCAATTCTGAGTGCAGCCTTATCCTGTCCATCCCAAAAATTTACCAGCATGGCTTTAGCAACCTGCATATTGTCGGCCGTACTATCGGTGGCAGTCCACTTTATTATTTCAGGCACTTTGTTCTCATCAAGTTGTACCGCAATCGTAATGACGGAATCTTTCTTATTTGATGCCATATATTCCAAATTTTAATGTTATTACGTTATTATAGCAAAGAGTAAAAAATATGTTCTCTTTATTCAAAGATAACCACCCTTATCTGAAAAAACTGCCTTCTATTACTTTTAATAGCTTGGCGGTGGTATTTTGCAAGGTAAGTTCTGCTGATTTTTCCATGGCTTTACGCCGTCTTTGTTCCCTTGCACTGTCGTCGCGGTAAATTTGCATCAGTCGGTCAGAAAGTGTTTCACCCGGCTCTTTTCCTATATATAAAATACTGTCGCCGGCAATTGCTGTAAATACGGCCTGAGGCTCTGCAATAAGCGGAACCCCTGCTTGCATGGCGTTTATCAGCGGGGAAACATCTTCCCGTTCAGGTAAATATATACAGGCAAATGACTGTGAAAGCAATTCTTTGTTTGAAAATGAACCTGATGGAACAGTTTTTACATCATTTTTAAATCGGAAAGAGCCTAGTTTTTTTTGCCAGGCTTCCGGATCATCAGGTGTTCCAAGTAAAACTAGTTGTAACCCTGATTGCATTCTTTTTTTAAAAGCAGCATAAGCCAATAGTATTGCAATCCCTTTTTCTGTATTTCGCCACCCTTCTTCACAAAAAAAATATTCCCTTCCATCAGTCAATTGCTGTTTCAGTGTATTGGTAGTATCTGTTGCAGCATCGGGTAAACCCAAGTTTCCAAACCACCCTGTTTCCTGCCATTTCCGATTGTACGCCTCATTTTCAAAATAAGCAGCTACACCCGGCCGTTCCTTGTAATCTACCAGAATATGGTCTGCTTTTTCCATCATGGGTACCATTCTTTTACGGTACCAGGCATCAGGCACAAACTTTTCTGAAAACCCGGCCCGGTTTTCCGGCCTGTTATGCAACATTAAAAGCTGTGGCACAGTTGATGTGGTTGAAATTATGCCTCCAAAACCTATAAATCTTTCCGCCTTACATTTCCTTAGGTAATCAGGGAGGGTACGGTCATACCACCAGCTACGGGCTGCTGCTGCTTTCAAGGTATTGCCAAAAACGAGTGTTTCAATATGGGTTGCGGAGGGTAAATCTGCTATAGGTTTGTTACTCATGAGCATCCAATGGTGGTGAGTAGTGCTCATAATAAGATCCTTTAAAAGCAGAGTGGCTCCAGAGGCAGCTCCTTCCATTTTTTCCGCCATCCATCGGCAGTCTATTGAAATACGCATAGGGACACAAAGTTACGGTGCAATGGTGGCAAGTAATACTTGCCAGGCATCTGCTGTTCGTCCTTCTTTGAGCAAGGCGGCAGCGTATAAGTGCGACTCCCCCTCCATTTCGCCCGTATTAATACTGTAATATTGGATAATATCGGCCAGATGCTTGTCATGGAAAGTGGGATCTACAGAAGGCATCTCCTGCACATTACCAAGCATCCCAAGGTGGTTTCCGGTCAATACAGTACTAGTTCTTATAGATTCAGGCAAAGCATCTACCCCTATACCCAAATTTGCATTGGGTTTAGGTACTATGAATACAGCATGTCCGCTTGCCCGGCAGTAATAATCGCCTCCCATACGTGCCACCAAATCTATCTTTTGGGGGTCAATGCGGCTTTGATCATCTAGTATGGCATCATCAATATGCATCATTACCACCTTGCAAATGATAAGATTTCCAGCTCCACCTTCAGTTCCCGTTTCAATTATTTGCATTACCTGACATTCTATATGAACAGGACTTTCGGCCAAACGCCACGGTTTTACTACTTGCGAAGGCAATTTGTGGAAACCGGCTTTCTCAAATTCATCTACCCCCTTTGGATACTCGCAACTGCTGAGGCTCATTTGCTGCACCATAGCATAATTTACCACATTTATTACTACTTCGCCCGTCTCCTGTATGTTTTCAAGCGTATGCTTCAGGCTGTTATTGCGAACCTTACGGCTTGGTGAGAAAATAAGAATAGGCGGATTGCTGCCAAATACATTGAAAAAACTGTAAGGACTCAGGTTAGGTTTTCCGGCGGCATCCAAAGTACTTGCAAAACATATAGGACGGGGCGCAACCGCACCTATCAGGTAATGATGCAATTGTGAAGTATTTATTTCGCCGGGAGTAACTATCATGGTTTGTGAGCTATTTGTAATTTGGAAAGCAAAATATTCTGATTTTACTTTTTAAAGGAAACTAAGCTTTACCTGATCAATACGGGTTTCATTCATTTGCAATATCTCAAACCGGTAGTTACCTATAATAATTTTATCCCCTGCTTGCGGGATGGTTCCATTTTTTTTGATGATAAAGCCACTTAAGGTTTCAGCATCTTTTTCGGCTTGCATAGCCAACTTGTATTTTTCAATCAGATGATCAATTTCAATTCTGCCACTAAAAACAAATTCGGTATCAGAAAGTTTTTGTTCCATCTTCTCATCGGTATCATATTCGTCTTCAATTTCACCGAAAATTTCCTCCAACAAATCTTCCATGGTTACAATTCCTGCGGTCCCACCAAATTCGTCCACCACCCAGGCTATACTTTTGCGGTCAGCAGAAAATTTACTGATCAGATCGGTTACACTCATCGTTTCGGGTACCGTAGGTATGGGAAGAAGAATATCTTGCAAGCTTTGATTATTTTTCAACATATCGAGCTGATGGATATACCCCACAATATCATCAATATTTTTATTGTAAACGATAATTTTACTAAGTCTCGTTTCAACCATTTTTTGACGAACCTGCTCTGGAGTTACCAGCAGCGATACCCCAACTACTTCCGTTCTAGGCACCAGGCAACTTCTTATTTTAATTCCTGATAAGCTTAATGCATTTTCAAAAAGCTCCTGATTAAGTTCCTGCGAATCTTCGTTTGCCTCTTTGGTTTGCTGATAATAGTGTTCGAGATCTATACGGGTAAAGGGTTTGGCATGCTCATCCATTTTTATATTGAAAAGGTACCGTAAGATCCAGATAGAAATCCCCACCAAAATATTTACAAAGGGGCGTAGCAACTCATGCAAGACTTTCATAGGGCGCGCAAAAAAACCGAGGAGTGCGTCGCTTTTGGCACGAAACAAGGCGCGGAATAGAAATTCAAAAACCAGAACAAGTGCTACAGAAAGCAGAATTTCGGCTAAAGATTTTATTAAACCAGAGCCTTGCAGATTTTGAATACCGCTAAATGCCCAAAAGGGTTCTGATAATTGGGTAACTACGAGACCATATACCACGATAAAAATAGTGTAGCCTGTAATGCATACTCCCACAAAAGTGTATGGGTTGTCAAGCAGGTCACTTAAAATAATTCCGGTTTTTCTGCCTTGCTTTTTCTTAAGTTCTACACTAAGTTTGTTCACACTTACAAAAGCAATCTCAATCCCGGCGAAAAAGCCGAGAATTAACAGGATACCAATAAGCAGTATCAGATTTATCATTCCCCGAAATTAAGGATTATACTGAATTTTTCCATTTGGAAAATTGAGATGGGATTATAAAGGACGAGATTTGGTTGTATCGGCAATGGGTCCGGTGCCAAAATCGCGGGGCATTTCCAATTCGCCCTTAGGATCCCGAATGGTTTGCTTACTAAAATCTGATTTGGCGGTAATGCCGGAACCAGTAAGATTTTGGGTAGGTTGTCTCACTTTTACAGGGAGGTTGCTGTAAAATATTTCCAGATTCTGATCCCACCAAAGGTCTTCGGCAAATAGCGTATCTCCTTTAAAATTATATACCACCACACTGTCACGCATGTACACCTTTCTAAGCAGTTCGTAATATTTGGCGTATTTGGCTTTCACCACACTTTCCGCTGTAGTACTGTCGCTGTAGAATGTTACAAATATTGATTGAGGAAATTCAGTATAAATGGTATCCGTTTTTATCCGGTACATAATGGGTGCTTTCAAAATGGCTTTTAGGTTGGCTGACTGGCTCATAACAGCTTCAATATCAGTACCTACCTCTACCTCCACAGCCGTTTTGGTGAGCAGGGCTACTTCAATAGGGTCGTTCTCACAAGCTGCGAGCAGGCTCAATGCCAGCAAACCAATAAAAAATCTGGCGTACAAACTTAACCGGGGATACCACTGAATGCTTCGTTTAGCAGATACCTTAATCATACTGCCTTTTAATAAACCAAATATCGCTTAATGCAAGGCCAACGTTTATGCGGAAATAATTTTCGTTGAAAAGTGTAGAACTATTTCCACGTCGTCCGTATTCAAAAGAAGTATTGATGGTACTAAACTGTGTGCTATAGGCATTATAACGTTTTACCGGAAAACCAATACCTACAGTAACCGCCCTGAGGGGTAATTGCTCCCCTCCGGCCACTACGTAATCCTTTCCGGTAAAAAATCCGGCCCGGTAAGCCATGCTCTTAAAATAGTTTCTACCGCCTAAAGCCTGAGGAATAAATTGAGCACCAACCCGCAGCATGTTGGCATCGGCAAGCTGTTCGCTTCGGCCAAAATTTCTAAAGTCAGTCCACTTTGTTTGCTCATATTCAGCACTCAGAAAAAGCTTATCTTTTACCTCAAAAGCTAAGCCCAAGGTGTAAGAAGCCGGCAAAGTGTAATTACCGAAAAGCTTCGACCTTTCCACAACATCAATTGAATCGGCAGTTCCGGTACTATTTAAAAATGAAGTTTGGGAAACAATATCTCTTTCGGCATTGATATCCCCTCCAAGATTACCATTTGCACCAACCCGGATAAGATGTTTTTTGGAAAGCTTCAACTCGTATTGCATGCCCGCATCTACCGAAAATTTATTGAGAGAGGTATTTGAATTAAAATTGGCAGTAAAATGAAAAACCGAGTCATTAGGTAATGATCGGAAAGTATTAATATCCTGTTGTCCAAAGGTATATCCGGCATTGATACCAAGTGATAAACCACCAATACTGAACCCCGTACCGAGGAAACCCCTGTATAATCCTCCGGTTCCCCGAAATTCACTTTGGATGCTATCTATGCCGTTTATGCGGCCTGATGACTGAATATTGTAACGAATTCGGCTTATAGGTCGTATCCCAAAGGCTAATCCCCAAAGTGTTTTTGTTTTCTTTTTGTCTTTTAGTAAGGGTACGCCAAGGGTAGCATAATTAAAAATCATGTTTGCAGATTGGAAACTCTCCGACTTGTCAGCATTATAAAGTGTCCTTACTTCGGTTTCTAGGCCAACATCAAATGTTACAAACCCTATTTTGCTGTAAGAGGCCGGATTGATAAAATTAATGGCTTGCAGATCGGTGTAAGCAGTAGCAACACCACCCATGGCTCTGGAACTTGCATTTCGGCTATTATATAGGTCTCCAATACCAAATCGGCTAAAAGGTGAATTCACCTGCGATATTCCCGGAAGGGAAAATAGAAGCAGGCCTGAAAAAAATAAGGCCCTCCAGGGGCTATACATTAAGATCACAGATCGCATAAAGTCCTTTAAATAATAAATCGCGGTCGGCAAATATCAGGGATTTAAGGTGTGGAGCCAAATGAACACTATCACCACCGGTTAAAAGCACGTTAAATGCCTTGTATTTTTGGCGATATGCCGTTATAAATCCTTCTATTTCGTAGGCCATACCAAGTACTACCCCACTCTGAATATTGGTTTTAGTGTCATATCCTACCAGCGGAACGTTCCAATCAGGAGCCACAACGGGCAATTTAGCTGTGTAGTTATTCAATGCACTCATCCGCATGTACATACCGGGGCTAATGCCTCCGCCAAGAAATTGGTTGCGAACATTCATAAAATTGTAGGTAACCGCTGTTCCCAACCCAATGATGAGATTATTTTGGTTAGGGTACATCATCACCGCTGCCGCACACAGCGCTAATCTGTCTGCTCCAATGGTGGAGGGCTTGCCTACGGGGGTAGTAAAACTCAAATTACTCTTACCAGCCTCCAATAAGTGAAACATTGTCTTTTGAGCCAACATTGCTGGAATTTCTTCCGAATGATCAATAACAGAAGATAGAATGGCTCGATCTGGCTGCAAACGATCGAGCATTTGCAGCAGAGATCCAGGCAAATCATCCGAAAAAGGCAGGACTTCTGACAATTGATTGCCCCGAAAAAATGCCGCTTTTTGAAGCGTATTGCCAAAATCTATACAAAGAGTGGTTTGCAAAAGGGTGAAAATTTAATTATTATTTGAGGCAACAAACCTATGTCAAAAAATGAAAGCAACAACAATTGACGACAAGAAATAATTTATAAGGCTGTAGGGTAAAAAAGAAGGCCCTTGTGGAAACAAGGGCCGAAACCAAAACTAACTGCTTATGAGAAAAAGTTGAAATAATATTGTTTAGTAAATATAAGACGATTTTCTTTAAAAAAAATATATAATCTCTTTGTTAAATAATTTGTAATCCAAAATAAGAACTTTAAATAGTGTTGTTTTATTGTTCAATTACAAATATCCGGTGTTTTTTTTGTTTAATTTAATTAGGAACATTGCTTAACGGTGATTTAACAACAAAAAGAAAGATCCTGCATTTTCCTTAACAAAATCGGGCAATATGCTATTTACCGAAAAAACCCTTCACTAACTTGCCAATCAAATCGCCTCCACCGGCAGAAGACTTTCCCCCACCGGTAAACTGAGATATGATATCCGTCAGGCCACCGCCCCCGCCTTGCTTGCCGCCACCTGTAAACTGACCAATCAGGGAGCCTATATCAAGCCCGCCCCCACCGCCATTACCGCCGCCATTTCCACCGCCAATCAATCCACCCACAAGACTTTCAAGGTTAAAGGCATTATCTTGTTCTGCCGGGCTGTTGGTTCGCTTTACCAACTTACTGATGATGATGGGAATCATGGTGGAAGCCAAACCTGCCACCACATTTTTACTTAAACCCAGTTTTTGTTGGGCATCATTTACAAAACCGCTTTGCATATCCTGAGCCACCGGGCTCGACATAATTTGCGCCGAACTGTTTGACTGAAACATATCAAGTACTTCCTGTCCACGTCCTGAAGAGATCGCATTTTGCAGGGTTCCCAAGATGGATTCGGAGGCCGTAGCCATCACTGTTTCATTTTGATCGTTGGGAATTAAGGTATTGTCTTCTACCTGTTCTTTACCAATTTCCCTGACCATGGAAAGCAACTGATCTAGCATATCGTAATTTTTTAGTGAGGAAAAGTACTGGTTTATCCATTTAAAACCAACAAATAAGTATCAATCAAAATAAAATGAATGGATTTAATGCATATTGGCCATTTTCTCTACATTTTCCGCCATCTGTAACTGATCAATAAAATCTTCTATTTCCCCGGCAATTACCGCATCGAGGTTATAAACGGTCAGGTTAATACGATGGTCGGTAACCCGGCCTTGCGGAAAATTATAGGTTCTTATCTTGGCACTCCGGTCTCCGGTGCTTACAAGCGTCTTGCGTTGTCGTGAAATGGCCTCTTCGTGTTTGCGCACTTCTTCCTCATAAAGTTTGGTGCGAAGCATCATCATGGCCTTTTCCCGGTTGCCCAACTGAGAACGTTCGGTTTGGCAAACGACTACCACACCTGTGGGTAAATGGGTGAGCAAAACTTTGGTTTCAACTTTGTTTACGTTTTGACCACCGGCCCCACCGCTTCGGGCAGTCTCCATTTTTACATCAGCAGGGTTCAGTTCAAAATCTACCTCTTCTGCTTCGGGCATTACCGCAACGGTAGCAGCCGAGGTATGCACCCGTCCCTGGGTTTCGGTACTTGGTACCCGCTGCACACGATGCACGCCGCTTTCAAATTTCAAAGTTCCATACACATCTTCGCCCACCACTTCTACCACTACTTCCTTATAACCGCCAACGGTACCCTCACTTTCGCTGATAATGCTGGTTTTCCAACCCTTTTTGCCACAATAGCGCAGGTACATATCGAGCAAATCACCGGCAAACAAGCTCGCTTCATCGCCACCTGTACCCGCCCTTATTTCCAAAACGGCATTTTTATCATCCTGCGGATCCTTGGGAATCAACATTTTACGTAAAGTAGCTTCGAGCTTTTCCATTTCCTCCACGTACTCGGGTAAGGATGATTTGGCGAGTTCACGCATTTCCGCATCATTACCCGCTAGCAGTTCACGGCTAAATTCCACATCCGCCAATACTTTTTTATATTGCTCAAACGGTTGTACAATTTTTTCCAATTGCTTATACTCTTTGCTCAGTCTGCTGTATTCTTTGGCATTGCTTACAATCTCCGGGTTGGTTAGTGCAATGCCTACCTGCTGAAAACGACCTTTTATGGCCTCTAGTTTGTCTATCATAAAAATGTTTACTACTGTTGTTTTAAGCGCACTGCATCATAGATATCTACTAACTCTAGTTCAGGACTCCTCCCCTTTTTAATGAAGGAAATCAGCTAAAGACTATAATTTACGTCCTCCTTAATACAATACCATTAAAACATAGCTGCAAAAATAATGGCTTCCAACGGGGCAATCTTTAAAAAAATATCCCGATTGCTTTGTTTTGGGCTATAGCTTTCTTACCGACGGGTAATATGTGCAGCTATGTGGAACTCCACAAAAGGGATAGGAATCATATTATTGTTCCAAAATGGGAATTCTTGGTTTTCCAAAAATATATAACCCTATGATTATCAGATATTTAACATTTTGGCACAAGGATTGGATATACTATAGCATAACTAATCACCTCCAAAAAATTATTTTTATGAAAAAGATTCTGATGATCGTAATCGCCGCTGGTTTTATCTTCTCTCTTGTTTCTTGTACTAGCTACCGTGAAATCGGTTGCCCCGCCAACCAACCTGCTTACAAGTATCGTGGACGTTAATTCTACTACACAAACTTCCTTATATTTACTTTACATAGGCTTTATAAAAGCCACAGAGCCATTGATTCTTCAATGGCTTTTTTTGTAGGGTACTTC
>Ga0136636_10000455_pt1 | contig 20620 bp, 18 predicted proteins | sample AntDrymUQ8522106_2_FD_104653 | JGI IMG/M metagenome (GOLD analysis project Ga0136636, IMG submission 104653) | Polar desert sand microbial communities from Dry Valleys, Antarctica - metaG UQ852 (21.06) | ecosystem: Environmental > Terrestrial > Soil > Desert | place: Antarctica: Dry Valley... | reverse complement strand
GTGGGCAGGGAAGTAGAAATTGAAAGGGTATCACAAATATTATCTCGTAGAAAAAAGAATAACCCTATTTTAATTGGTGAACCTGGCGTGGGTAAAACAGCCATAGTAGAAGGTTTGGCTTTAAGAATTGTGCAGAGAAAAGTAAGCAGGGTTTTGTTTGATAAAAGAGTTGTGTCCCTTGATCTTGCCGCTTTGGTAGCAGGTACTAAATATCGTGGCCAGTTTGAAGAAAGAATGAAAGCCATCATGAACGAATTAGAAAAAAATAGGGATGTAATTTTATTTATTGATGAAATTCATACTATTGTGGGTGCCGGTGGAGCAAGTGGATCATTAGATGCAAGCAATATTTTTAAACCAGCCTTAGCAAGAGGTGAATTACAATGTATTGGTGCCTCTACCCTTGATGAATACCGTATGCACATCGAAAAAGATGGTGCTTTAGATCGTAGGTTTCAAAAAGTAATTGTAGAACAACCTTCTGTAGAAGAAACGATTCTAATTTTGATGAATATCAAAAGTAAATACGAAGATTACCATAACGTTACTTATAGCGTGGAAGCAATTGATGCTTGTGTAAAATTGAGTGAGCGCTACATGACAGATAGATTGTTACCAGATAAAGCCATTGATGTGTTGGATGAGGTAGGAGCAAGAAAGCATATTAAAAATATCAATGTGCCAGAAGATGTGATAGAGCTTGAGAAGAAAATTGAAGATATAAAGCTTGAAAAAAACAAAGTGGTTAAAAGCCAGCGTTTTGAAGAAGCTGCATCACTAAGAGATTCTGAAAAAAGATTGCAGGAAGAACTCGAAAAAGCTAAGAACGATTGGGAAGAAGAAAGTAAAAACAAACGTTTTCCAATAGAGGAAGAAGATATAGCTGAAGTGATAAGTATGATGACAGGCATACCAGTAAAACGTATGGTACAAGCAGAAACAGAAAAACTGCGCCGAATGGGAGATGATTTAAAGGGTGCGGTAATTGGTCAGGAAGAAGGAATTTCAAAAGTTGTTAAAGCAATTCAACGCAATAGAGTTGGCCTTAAAGACCCTAAAAAGCCAATTGGTACTTTTATATTTTTAGGACCAACAGGGGTAGGAAAAACTGAACTTGCCAGGTCGTTGGCCAGGTATATGTTTGATAATGAAGATTCACTCATAAGAATTGATATGAGTGAATACATGGAAAAGTTTACTGTCAGCCGTCTCATTGGCGCCCCTCCCGGCTATGTTGGATATGAAGAAGGCGGTCAACTTACAGAAAGAGTAAGAAGAAAACCTTACAGTGTAATTTTATTGGACGAAATAGAAAAAGCACATCCGGATATTTATAATATTTTATTACAGGTATTAGATGATGGTCAACTAACAGACGGTATGGGCAGGAAAGTGGATTTTAAAAATACCATGATCATTATGACGTCTAATATAGGAGCCCGTCAGTTAAAAGATTTTGGTGAAGGTGTTGGATTTGCAACAGCATCACGAGTACAAAATGCAGATGAAAACAATAAAGCTGTAATTGAAAAGGCTCTTAAACGTACTTTTAGTCCTGAGTTTTTAAATAGAATAGATGATGTTGTAATTTTTAATTCTCTCTCAAAAGAAAATATTTTTTCTATTATTGATATTTTGATGAAGGGGGTTATGAAACGTTTAGTAAACCTGGGCTTTGGGATGGAGTTAAGTGCAGAGGCTAAAGATTTTATAGCTGATAAAGGTTATGATGCTCAGTTTGGTGCAAGGCCATTACACCGTGCTATTCAAAAATACCTTGAAGATCCATTAGCAGAAGAAATTTTGAACATGAATGTAAAAGCAGGTGATATTTTGTTAGCTACCTTAGATGAAAGTAAAGAGAAAATTATTTTTAACTTAAAGCCTCAGGAAAAAAAGGAAGAAGAGGAAGCTGCATCAGAAGTGTAGTATCAAAAGATTAGTATGTAAAGGTTAACATTAAAAAAATAAATATGGCCACTCAAAATAATGAGTGGCCTTTTACTTTGAATGATAATTAATTTTAGCCATTTTTGCAAAGATGGAAAAAATAATTATAACGATCGATGGATGGTCTTCTTGTGGTAAAAGCACGCTTGCAAAGCAATTGGCCAAAATACTTGGTTTTGTTTACATTGATAGTGGAGCAATGTATCGGGCTATAACGCTTTATTTTTTACGCAATAATATAGATATTAATAATCTTTCAGAAGTTAAAGAAGCCCTTTTAAATATTTCTATCGAGTTTGAATTTTCTTCAAAATCTCAACAATCAGAAATTTTGTTAAACGGAGAAAATGTAGAGTACCTCATTAGGGATATGATAATTGCAGAAAAAGTAAGCGATGTAGCTGCTAATATTGCGGTAAGGGAATTTGCTGTAGCCCAGCAACAACAACTAGGCATTAAAAAGGGTATAGTGATGGATGGTCGGGATATTGGTACTACTGTATTTCCGAAAGCCGAACTCAAATTTTTTATGACAGCCGATATTTCAGTTAGGGTTGAACGACGTTTTAAAGAAATGTTTGAAAAAAATCCTAACATAAGTATAGAAGAAGTAAAAAACAATCTGGAGATGAGAGACTATATTGATTCTAATAGAGAGGTAAGTCCTTTACGAAGAGCCATTGATGCCATAGTTTTGGATAATACTCATCTAACTATGGAACAGCAATTAAAACTTGCATTGAATTTACTTGAAAAGTAAAATTTGTCGTGTATCACTAAATTTTAGCCTTCAATTTATGAAGGCTTTTCTATTTAACACAACTTTTACAGTCAGATGCGTAATACATATTCTACTGCAAAATCCGGTTTAATTAAATACTTCAAATAAGAAGCTCCCCATTTTAGTAATCCCCTGTAATAGAAATTAAAATTGTACTGCAGCGTTTTAAAAGAAAAGTCCAGGTTCTTTAAACTATGTTAAAGTATGGTGGTCTTTAAATGGCAACCAAATTTTAAATTATAAAACTTTTTTATGAAAAAGCAAATCAGCCATTTAATGTTAGCTACCTTATCCGTAGGTTTATTTTTCTCATCGTGCAAAAAAACTGAAACAGTTGCTGCAGATGCCATTACAGAATTTCAAGTGCAGTCTGATGACCAGGCAAGATTTACCAATGAAACAGATGCAGCAGTTAATGATGCAAATGCCGCCATTGAAAATTTAGGCGGTTCTTATGCAGGCGAAAGCCCTTTAAGTCCCCAACTTCCTTTTACCTGTGATGCCTCGGTTACCGTTGATACTGCGAACAATTCAAAAACAATTACCATTACTTATAGTGGAGCAAATTGTTTTGGAAATCGCACCCGAACAGGAGTTGTTGTAATTAGTTTTGCACCTGATTTTCGTTGGATAAGGCAAGGTGCATCATATACAGTCGCTTTTCAAAATTTAAAAATTACCCGTAAGTCGGATGGTAAGTATATTACCATTAATGGCAGTAAAACTATTAAGAATGTTTCTGGCGGAAAGCTTCGTAATCTGGCAACAAGGTTATCATCAATTGTGCACGAGGTAACAAGCAGTGCTATGAGTGTAACATTTGATGATGGCACAATGCGTAATTGGCAAATTGCAAAACGACGCACTTTTACTTACAATAACGGTATTGTTATTTCAGTAACTGGTATTAGTGCCTTGGGAGGTGGAATAGCAGAATGGGGTATCAACAGATTTGACAAAAGTTTTACAAGTGCTATTATTGAGCCATTAGTTGTAAAGCAAAGCTGTGATTTTAGATTAGTAAGTGGACAAATTAAACATACCGGACCAGTTGTAACTACCATTACAACATTTGGTTTAGATGCAACTGGCGTTCCTGTATCAGTATGCCCAGGTGGTGCATTTTATTATAAAGTTGTTTGGACAGGCGCCAATGGAAATGCCTTTACTCACATTGCTGCATATTAAATAAACATTCAGATAAATAAATTAAAAAAAACTGCTGCAAAATGTAGCAGTTTTTTTTATGGATAATAGCAAAATAAATTACCACTTTTATTGTAGACAGAACATATTTTGAATTGTATAAAATATTTCTGCATTAACGTCGTTTAATATGAAACCTCAAGGATTTAAACCGCTTGTGCTTGGTAAACAAGATGTTTTCTTTGGGGGTTACAGAACCGAATTAGGTTCGTAAACAAAGACCCGATTTCTATCGGGTCTTTTGCATTTATAATACCTACGGTTTTTTAATAGGATTTATACTTTTCTATAAAAAATAAATAGGTATGCAATAGGGAGCATTTCAAATTGTTGCTCCGGATTTTGGTAGGAGGGGGGCACCGACTTTTGCTAGGCCGTGATTGGCGTCCATACCAATCACCAGGCGCTTTTCAATTTGAAATGTACCCACACAATATGGCAAATGGTATGCAAGGGAAATATAATTATCTTTGAAGGCGATTGCTTTATTTGATTTGAGGTAGTTGCTTTTCAAAATCATACAATTTATTTTAAATTTCAAATTATTATATGCCATTAGTTGATTTGGTAATGCCAAAACTGGGAGAAAGTATAATGGAAGCCACCATTTTAAAATGGCACAAAAATCCGGGTGATCTTATTGCAGAAGATGAAACAGTTTTAGATATTGCTACAGATAAGGTAGATAGCGAAGTACCCTCAACAACAGCGGGTGTTTTGGAGCAGGTGTTTTTTGCTACAAATGATGTGGTACCTATTGGTGCCGTTATTGCTACCATTAGAGTTGGTGCTACATCTGCTGTTACCCAATCTCAACCACCTGCTACAATAGCTAAAGAATATGAAGATGCTAAGATGGTTGAACATATAGAAAATATACCTTTTCAACCTGTTGCTACTGTACAAACCAATCAAAACGCAGCATTAAATAACAGTAATTCTATAAAATTTTATTCTCCTCTTGTGCTTAATATAGCCCAGCAAGAAGGTATGAGTATGGTTGACCTGGAAAAAATTGAGGGTACAGGTCAGGATGGAAGAGTAAGTAAAAGAGATATTATAGCATTTATAGAGAGGAGAAAATCTGTTGAAAATTTGCCTGTTTCATCAGGTACAACTCCTTTAATTTCTACTGAAGATCAACCTTATTTTACTCCTCAAATTGTACCTCAAATACAACCGGCATCTTCACCACAACTGTATGTTGGTAATGTGGAAGTAATTGAAATGGATAGAATGCGTAAGCTGATAGCAAAGCACATGGTGGACAGTAAACATATTAGTGCACATGTAACCAGCTTTGCAGAATGTGATGTTACTAATCTTGTATTATGGAGAGAAAAAGTAAAAAGAGATTTTGAAAAAAGGGAAGGGGAAAAAATCACTTATACGCCAATTTTTATTGAGGCAATTGTAAAATGTATTAAAAAATATCCACTCCTCAGTAGTTCTGTTGAAGGGGAAAAGATCATCATAAAAAAAGATTTAAATATTGGAATGGCCACTGCTTTACCATCTGGTAATTTGATAGTGCCTGTAATAAAAAATGCAGATCAATTAAATTTATCCGGCCTTACTAAAAAGGTAAATGGATTAGCTAATGCTGCAAGGTCTGGTAAACTAAAGCCCGACGATACAACAGGTGGAACTTTTACACTTACCAATGTTGGCACTTTTGGCACTATCATGGGTACACCAATTATAAACCAACCCCAGGTAGCAATAATGGCAGTTGGTGCAATAAAGAAAAGGCCAATGGTGTTAGAAACGCCACAAGGCGACAGCATTGCTATCCGCCACATGATGTACATTTCTTTAAGTTACGATCATAGAATTATTGATGGTGCGCTTGGCTCTACTTTTTTAAATGCAGTATCTAAAGAGCTTGAAAATTTTGATACCAACAGAACGATTTAATTTTAAAATTAGATATAATTGAAGAGCCGTAATTTTTTGATTGCGGCTTTTTTTTATCTGCAACTCAAAGCTCATTTCTAATTTTTTTTTATAATTGCCAATCGCTTTCCAACCTTGCATTCTATGAAAAGTTGCCACCCTGCTTTTAGCATCTGTACTCAGCCGGCAATTTTCATTTGTTTGGGTAAAATACCAATCCATCAGTATGTTATGTAATGCTTTGCCTATTCCTTTGCCTTCAATAGCAGGGTGTAAAAATAGTGCCCGGATATTACTAGCTTTTACATCGGCAATAGCAAATCATGGTATAAATTTTTCAGTATCATCAACCCAACTTTTTCCATTAATTTCTGTATTTTCTTCTACTGCCGCATCGGTTATTAGTGAAGGGTTGCTTAATATATTCTCATTTACAGAATTTCTTACAATTTGTATTTGCCCGATGTCATTTTTTGTAGCAATTCTACTCCTTATATTTAGATTATTGTTAAATAAATTTAATAAACCAGTACTGCTTTTTTTACTTTAGCCAGATTTTTTACTTTAAAATTCTTTTTATTTTGTTGGCATTGTTCATTAGTTCAACTAAATATTCAAGGTTTTCTTTTTCAAGACTTGTTTTAAATTTTCTTAGCTGAGATATATGTTCATTTAAAACATCCAGCACATTTTCTCTATTCTGCATAAAAATTGGAGCCCACATAGCAGGATTACTTTTGGCTAACCTTACTGTACTCTCAAAACCACCACCAGCCAGTTCAAAAATAGTATCTTCTTCTTTCTCTTTTTCCAGTACAGTATTAGCCAAAGCAAAAGATGTAATGTGAGAAATATGGCTTACGTATGCAGCATGTGTATCATGGCTTTTAGCATCCATATAAATAATATTCATGCCAAGTGTTTTGTAAATAGACTCAATTTTTTCTACTGCGCTTTCATCACTCAATTCTTTTTCGCAAATTACGCAAGCTCTTCCAGCAAAAGCGCCTCTCACAGCAGCTTCCGGGCCGCTGTATTCTGTTCCCCACATTGGGTGGCTTGCTACAAATTGCTTTCTCATTGGATGGTTTTCCAAAGCTTTACATAACGCAAATTTTGTGGATCCGGCATCTGCTACAATTTGCTTATCTGTTACCAAATCCATTATTTTCTGCATTACAGGGATGGTAGCATCTACAGGAATAGCTACATAGATAAGGTCGCTTTTCGTAATAGCTTCTTCAAGTGGTAACGCCTCATCAATAATACCCAGTTCTTTTGCCCGGATAAGGCTAGCTGTTGTTCTGCTTACACCAATTATATTAGTAGCCAGGCCCTTTTCTCTCATTGCTAATGCAAAAGATCCGCTTATTAAACCAACACCTACAATGGTTACATTATTAAATATCATCTTTCTACATTTTACTGCTTATTCTTTGTATGGCCTCGTCTATTTTTTCTTCTGTTGTACATAAACTTACTCTTACATATTTATTGCCGGCGCTGCCAAAAATACCACCAGGCGTAATAAATACATTGCAATTGTACAAAACCTTATCGCTCAGCTCATATCCATCTAAATAGTTATCAGGTATTGCAGCCCACACAAACATGCCTGCCTGCAATTCACTAAATTTGCAATTTACCAACGTTAATAATTGAAAAACTTTTTTACGTCTTTTAGTATAAATTTCGTTGATAGATTGGTGCCACACCTCATCAAGTTCTAATGCTTTAGCAGCAGCTAGCTGCGCTGGTAAAAACATACCGCTGTCCATATTGCTTTTAAACCTGATTACTTCATCAATTCTCTCTTTGGCACCGCACAACATTCCAACACGCCAGCCTGCCATATTATGGCTTTTGCTAAGCGAATTTAATTCGATCGCTACTTCTTTTGCACCATCAATTGCCAACAAACTCATCGGCTCATCATTTAAAATAAAACTATAAGGATTGTCGTGAATGATTAAAATTTGATACTGCTTTGCAAATGCTACAAATTTTTCAAATAAAGCTTTGCAGGGTAATTGCCCTGTAGGCATGTGAGGATAGTTTACAAAAATTCCTTTAATTTTTTGGGTGGTAGAATCTTCATTTACTTTTACCAGTTGAGCCAAATCCTCAAAATCAGGCTCGTAATTATTAGTTTCTTTTAACTCGTAGGTAATTGGAGTGGCTCCCGATATTTTTACAGCGCTTGCATAAGTTGGGTAGCCTGGGTTAGGTATTAATACACCAACTCCGGGCTCAAAATAGGTCATACAAATGTGCATAATACCTTCCTTACTGCCAATTAAAGGGAGTATTTCTGTATCTGCATCTAAGTTTACCTTGTACCACTTTTTATACCATTTAGCAACGGCATTTCGTAAAACCGGGCTTCCTTTGTAAGATTGATAAGCATGTACATTTGGCTTTGCACTTTCTTCCTGTAATACTTTTATTACCGCAGGATGTGGGGGCAAATCTGGACTACCAATACCAAGATTAATAATGTTTTTCCCTTGTTTATTCAGCGAATCAATCTCTCTCAATTTTGTAGAAAAATAATATTCGCCTATATTGTCCAATCTTTTTGCAGTTTGCATTAGGTTTGTTTTTTTTATTGATGTAGTTATTTTATTTATCGCTTAAAATGAGCTCAATTAACTTTCCCGTTTTTGTAAATCCCAAGAATTTGTAAATCTTCTGTTATCATTTTTATAGATTCTAATACCTTGGTTAGTTGATTGTGTGTTTCAAATTCAAGATCAGCATAAAACAGGTATTTAAAATCGCTCCCTTGTATAGGCATGCTTTGCAATTTGCTTAGGTTAATGCCAGCAGCGGCAATTTTAGTAAGAACCTTAGCCAGGCTGCCTTTTGAGTGGTCTGTATGGAAATTGATTGAGGCCTTATCTGCATTTTCAATTTCTTTGGCATCATCTTTTCTTTGCAAAGCTAAAAAACGGGTATAATTGTTTTTAAGCGTATGAATGCCAGGCGCAATATTATGTAACTGATATATTTCTCCTGCTAATTTGCTTGCAATAGCAGCAATATGTTTACTTCGGTGTTTATGGATATGCTTGGCACTCAATGCAGTATCCTCCGTTTCAACCAATTTCCAGTTAAATTTATCTAAATAACCAAAGCATTGTTGTATTGCCATAGGATGACTATGAACTTCTTTAATATCCTCTAATTTTACACCAGGGTTAACAAGGAGATTTTGTTTTATTTGTAAGTAAACTTCGCCAACTATTTTAAGGCTACTTTTTTGTAATAAGTTATAATTAGGTAAAATACTACCTGCTATTGAGTTTTCTATGGCCATTATACCACCATCACTTTCTTTTTTACTTGCAGCAATTTTAATTACATCTCTAAAATTTGCACAGCAAACCACATTTATATTTTTTCCAAAAAAGATTGAAGCTGCCTCCTGGTGAAAACATCCTTCGTAACCCTGAATAGCGATATTTTTTTTGGGAGTGGTGTTGCTTAATTCTGGCGTGTTTCTTTGTAAGCTGTTTTGGTTATTCATTTTTTATTTTTTACTTGTAAAATCCAAAAAAAAATCCCGGCAGTTATTGCCGGGATTTTTTTTGTTTTTAATTTTTATGATTTGCAACAAATTTTCCGGCCACTTCTTAAAAAGTAGCTAAAATAAAAATGGAAATATTTGTTTGTATTATTCATTTAAAAAATAAAAATAAGAAAGAATAATTTATTTGCCAATAAAATTATTTAGTGAAAAGAGTAAAACGAATACCGGCTTGGGTTTTAGTACAAAAAATGTCGCCCCTAAGAATAGGGGCGACTTTAACGATTGCTTGCCATATGAAAATCTTTATATAGAATCCGGTTGATTTTTACAAGCAACAAAACCGGATATTAATTACTTCTTAATTGAATCAACCTTCATAGTAGAATCAACTTTAACAGTAGAATCAACTTTAATAGTAGAATCAACTGAAACAGCAAGAGCAGCTAAAGAATCAGCAGTTTTGATAGAATCTGCAGTTGCAGTTGCAGATGTTTCAGCGGCATTTGTACAAGCTGCGAAAGCTGCAGCGATAGCGAAAACAAAAAGTACTTTTTTCATTTGTTGTGATTTTTAAGTTTTAAATTATATTCATTAATACAAATCATTTAAAAAGGTAACCTTGCTTTTGAAAAATATTTTTTTTTCGGTGATTTGGGTTACTATTGCAACCTATAAAGTATTAATATACATCTAGTGAGTACTATAGATAAAGAACAATTACTAATTAAAGGCTTAGCTCAAGGCGATAAAATTTCAGTAGAAACAATTTATCGTGAGAATTACCTTATGATTCAGTCGTTTATTTTAAGTAACAATGGCTCTGTAGATGAGGCAAGAGATATTTTTCAGGAAGCGATGGTAGTACTTTATGAAAAGTCGAGAGACACAACGTTTTTATTAAGTTGTCAATTAAAAACTTATTTATACTCTGTTTGTAGAAGATTATGGCTTAAAAGGCTACAACATCTAAATAAGTATAGTACACAAGTAGAAAGCATAGAAGATATAGTTCCTGTAGAAGAAGATGTAGAGGACCATGAAAAAAGAAATGATGATTTTATGCTGATGGAGCATGCGATGGGGAAAATAGGAGAGCCTTGCAAAAGTTTATTAGATGCGTACTACTTGCAAAAAAAGAGTATGACAGAAATTGCCACCAACTTTGGATATACTAATTCTGATAATGCAAAAACACAAAAATATAAGTGCCTGGTAAGATTAAAGAAATTGTTTTTTGCACAATATAAAAATGCTTGATTTATGGAAGATGTACTTTTAATAGAAGCTGTAGAGCGTTATGTAGCAGGGGAGATGTCTGTTGATGAAATGCTGGTTTTTGAAGAGCTGAGAAAAAATAATCCGGAAGTTGATCAACTTGTAGTAGAAAATATTTATTTTTTACAAGGAATTGACAAGTACAATGCTACTAAATTATTTAAACATACACTTTTGGAGGTTGACTCAAAACTTACCTTAGAAGGTGTAATTGCAGTACCTGTATTAAGTGGAAAGGCCAAAGTAGTTAGTTTATGGGCTAAATACAAGCGTAGCGTAGCGGTAGCGGCCTCCATTGCTGGTTTTATTTCATTGCTTACATCTGGTTTAATGATCACTTATACTAAAAAGAATGGAAATGAATACTATAGTGAGTTGGTTGAGCGTATAAATCAAACTAATAAGGAGGTGAGTAAATTAAAAAGTACCAAATCCAGCACTACGCCTCCAAAGATGGAAGTAAAGGCAGATTACAGGGCTACAGGTTTTTTAATTGATGGAAGCGGGTATTTAATTACCAATGCACATGTGCTCAACAAAATGAAAAATATTTATGTTGAAAACAGTAAAGGAGATTATTTTACTGCATCAACTATTTACATTGATAATAGTGTGGATTTAGCAATACTTAAAATTACCGATACAGCTTATAAAATTATTACTAATTTACCTTTTAGTATTAAAAGAAATAATGCTGAATTAGGCGAACAGTTTTTTACTTTAGGTTTTCCTCGTAACGAAATTGTGTATGGTGAGGGTTATGTAAGTGCAAAATCAGGTAGCGATGGAGATAGTACGGCATACCAATTAACTGTATCTGCTAATCCGGGAAACAGTGGTGGCCCGGTTATTAACCGCAATGGAGAGTTGATAGGTATAATTACTGCAAAAGATTCAAAAGCTGATGGTGTAGTATATGCAGCCAAAGCTAAAAATATCTTCAAATTGATTGATCAGTTAAAGAAAGATGATAACCAGTACCAGAATATAAAAACTCCTTCTGGTAATGAACTTAAAAAATTGGAAAGAACCCAGCAAGTTAAAAAGATGGAAGATGTAGTGTTTATGGTAGTTGGCAGCAATTAATTTTTTTAGAACTAATTATTAAAAAAGCTGTACGTTAAGTACGGCTTTTTTAATAATTGTATAATTATTAATTTAACAAGCTTTCGCCTTACCGATTGTTAGAAGTACTTCAATTATAATAAAGATGGTGCTTTTAGTATATTTTTTGGCTGATGGAACAGTATTTCTTGTTAAAGTCAACATAATCAAACAAATGCTTGCATTTTAAAAATTTGTAGTTTTGATAGATTGCCGCTGCGTGATTTTAGCTTAATTTATTTTTTCAAATTGTCTTTTAATAAAAATGGTGATTTATTTTGGATTTTTATCAAAATAAACCACCATTTTATTATTCAAATAAAAATTAATTATTTTACCAAAGTGAAGATGGGTACTCTCCCGATGCAACAAGAGCGTCAACACTTGCTTTTACGTCTGGTGCATCTTCTTTATAAGTAACGCCAAACCATTGCGATGAGGTAGGTATAACTTTTACATTGATGGTGCCACTTTTAACTACTTTATCTACTACCAATGGAATAAAGAATTCACTTTTTGGGTTATTGATGTCTGTTTCTAAAAAATTGTGAAAATACCTTTCACATTCATTAATAAAAGTTGGTGGAAATGCAAAAAAGTTCATACTAACACTTGAGTCTTCGCCAACTTCATGTAGCCCGTTATCATCTTCATAAGTAATAATTCCCTCTGTATTACGGTATATTTTTGTTCTTTCGTTTATGTCTATTAGGTTTCCTTCGGCATCTACATTGCATACCCCACGGCTTACACTTCCATTATCACTCAATGTTTTTTTCAATTCGTAGCCTATGATAGCATATTTATTTTCTGTGGCTTCTTTGGTTAAAAATTGATATGCTTTTACAAAACCATCTCTGCCATAAAAATCATCCGCATTAATTACAGCAAAAGGTTCATTTACAATTCCCTTGCAGCAAAGTACTGCATGCGCTGTGCCCCATGGCTTTTTTCTTTCAGCCGGTAATTGATGTTCGCCTATAAACTTTGAAAGTTCCTGAAAAGCATAATCAACTTCAATTTTTCCAGTTAGTTTGTTTCCAAAAGATTCTTGAAACATAGTAGCAAATTCTTCTCTTATCAAAAATACTACCTTGCCAAATCCTGCTTGTATTGCATCATAGATGGAATACTCCATGATTGTTTCATTACTTGGGCCAAAGCCCTGGGTTTGTTTCATACTGCCATATCGGCTAGCCATACCGGCTGCTAACACTACTAGAGTGGGTTTCATATAAATATAATTTTTGTTTGAAAATTTAGTTAGAAATTGCTCCTAAAATAATTGATAACGGTTAATAAAGAAGAAAATTGCAACATCAATATAACATTACAACAAATAATTTACAAGATAACCTATTTATAAATAAAGGTATCAAATTATCCGTGTTAAGGTTAGATGAATTGCATCCTGTAATATCAGGTAATAAAATTTTTAAATTACATTATTTACTCGAAAACGCCATTAAAAATGATTTTGAAAGGATACTTACATTTGGTGGGCCTTACTCCAATCATTTGGTGGCCACTGCTTATGCCTGTAAAATAAATGGTTTAAAAAGCATTGGTATTGTGAGGGGAGAGTGCCCTCCAAATGTTTCTCATACTTTAAAAGATTGTATTAATTATGGTATGCAATTACATTATATCAGCAGAGAAAAGTATGTTCAAAAAGAAAGCCCGGAATTTTTGGAAGAACTCTTATTGCTGTTTGGTAAATGCTGTATTATTCCTGAAGGTGGCTATCATTCATTAGGGGCTAAAGGTGCAGCAAATATCATGAATTATGTAAATGATTCTGCAACACATATTGCTTGTGCAGTGGGTACTGCTACTACTTTAGCTGGTTTGCTAACAGGTATTAATAGTAACCAGCAGGTAATTGCAATACCCGTTTTAAAAGGTATGTCAGATATACCAGAAAGACTGTTTTTTTTAAATGGAAAAAAATACGATGCGCAACAATTGCACATTGAAAATAATTACCACTTTGGCGGTTATGCTAAGCAACAGCAGCAGCTATTGGATGATATGAATGAATTGTATTTTAAATTTAAGTTACCTACAGACTTTGTGTACACTGCAAAAATGATGCTTGGCATTATTGACATGATAAAGAAGGATTTTTTTGCAAAAGGTAGCCAAATTGTATGTGTGCATACAGGTGGTTTACAAGGTAACCTTTCTTTAAAAAAGGGTTTATTAAAGTACAATTAAAACTGTTGCCTTTATCTTTGCCTTATCAAAAAAAGTTTTAAGAATACTATGCAAAAATCATTGTTCATTTTTTGTTTTTTTATTTCATTTACAGTAAGTAAATCTATAGCTCAGGATACATTGCCGAACCTATCAGTTAAAAATATCAGTAAAAAAATTATTATTAGTTGGAAAACAACCTATGGTGCCAATATTACTGCTATCAATATTCAACGATCATCAGATAGTTTGAGGAATTTTACAACCATTGGTTCTGTATTAGAGCCTATGAATAGAGAAAATGGGTTTTTAGATACAAAGGCGCCAGGTCTTAATATGTTTTACAGGGTTTTTGTAGCTTTTGAAGGTGGAACGTATGTTTTTACCAAATCTTACAGGCCAGTTATTGATACTTTAGATGCAGGAAAATCTAATTTTCCACCGGGTATTGTTACTAAAAATGATTCCATAAAGTTTTTACCCATCCCTGTAATTCCAAAGGGTTTTGTACCAAGTAAATACATTTTTACCGGAAAAGATAATAATGTAATTATCAATTTGCCTCAAGCAGGTGATAGGCCATTTACAGTAAAATTTTTTGATGAAAACGATCAACCAGTATTTGAAATTTTAAAATTAAAGGAACCTTACTTTATTATAGAGAAAGTGAATTTTTTGCACTCAGGTTGGTTTTATTTTAAGCTGTATGAAGGTACAGAATTAAGAGAAAAGAATCAGTTTTATATACCAAAGGAGGGTAAAAATGGTATTCCGCCACAGGAAATGGGTAAAAAGTTTTGATAAAAATACTATTGCTTATTTACTATAATAAGGTTAGGTAAAAAACTTTTTCAAAACTTTTTTGGAGTTGCATTTTTACTTCATTTATATCAACCGAAACATTTAGTTCTGTTGCCATGGAGGTAACTTTTTTATCCAAAATGCCACAAGGAATAATGTTATTAAAATAATTGAGGTTGGTATTTACGTTTAGTGCAAAACCATGCATTGTAATCCATCTGCTACAGCGTACTCCCATAGCGCAAATTTTTCTAGCTTTGCCCGGTACATCAGGGTCAACCCATACACCTGTTTCGCCTTTGCTTCTTTCTCCCTTAATGCCAAAATGAGCCAGCGTAATTATTACAACTTCTTCCAGTTCCCGAAGGTAACGCCCAATATCGGTGTACATTTTTTCTAAATCAAAAATTGGATAACCTACAATCTGTCCCGGGCCATGAAAAGTAATATCGCCCCCCCTGTTTATTTTAAAAAATTGAATGCCTTGTTCCTTCATCTCCGCTTGCGAAATTAAAATATTGGTATCCTTGCCGCTTTTGCCTAAGGTGTACACAGGCGGATGTTCACAAAACAATAAAAAGTGCTCTGTTGGTGGAGAACTTACAGGTTGGTTGATATCAATTGCTGATTTACTATTTTTACTAAATGCAATTTTTAATTGTACATTTTGTTGTAGCAACAACTCTTGATAATCCCAGGCTTCCTCATAATTAATAGTACCTAAATCTTTAAAAACCACCTTTTGCATATTCAATTTATTTCCTTTAATTGTAAAATTACGAATTGTCTGTTTATTCGGTAAATAGTATGTTGCAGGCTTATTTATAAAAGTGTGTTCAAGTTTATAAAGCACTTTATTTTAAAAAAAAACTCCTGTTTTTTTAGTTTTAAAATAAACAAAAAACAATTTTAAAATTATGTTTTACACATCCACAGTCTATATTTGTTTTATAAATCTATCTGTGTTCTACAAGTTGTAATGATAGCATTTATTTTAAAAATTACCTTCAAACGATAATGCCTATCTACTCAATTTACTATTAGTTTAAAAAAGTAATTTAAATCATGTTTTTAGATAATGTTAATCAGTTTCTAATAACCCGGCTAAAATATCTTTGCTGTATAATTAAAACAATAAAGAACCTATTAAGTTTTCTTTAAAAGTATCAAAGTCAAATTTTTTATTCTATTACTAAAAAATAAAATTTAGTTTATGTCAATTCCAAGTAACTTTTCTTCTTTCGATTCTAGTCCAATTTTGGGCGAAATTGAGAGCTGGGTAAGGCAGGTAGCATCCCAGTGTAGCGCAAGTAGTATCCATTGGTGCGATGGATCTCAACAAGAGTATGATAATCTTTGTCAGCATCTTGTAAAAAAAGGAACCTTTATTAAGTTGAATCCGGAAAAGCGTCCAAACAGTTATGCCTGTTTTAGCGATCCCAGTGATGTTGCCCGTGTAGAGGATAAAACATTTATCTGTAGTCGTTTAAAAGAAGACGCTGGCCCAACCAACAATTGGATGGCTCCAAATGATATGAAAAAGATACTGAACGATCTTTTAACAAGCTCAATGGAAGGCCGCACATTGTATGTTATTCCATTTTGTATGGGGCCGTTAGGTTCGCCTTTATCAAGATATGGCGTTCAAATTACCGATTCTGAATATGTTGTGGTTAACATGCGTATAATGACACGTATGGGAGAATCTGTTTTACCTCATATTAAATCAAAAAAATTTGTAAAATGTTTGCACACAGTTGGTGCCCCACTTAACCAAAGTGCAAAAGATGTTTTATGGCCTTGTAATCCTGCTGTAAAATACATTTCTCATTTTCCTGATGAAAAGCTGATTATATCTTACGGAAGTGGTTACGGTGGAAATGCGTTGATGGGGAAAAAATGTTTTGCACTTCGTATTGCTTCCGAAATGGGAAGAGAAGAGGGATGGCTTGCAGAACACATGCTTATTATGGGAGTGGAAGATCCAAAGGGTAAAAAAACTTATTTGGCATCTGCATTTCCAAGTGCTTGTGGCAAAACAAATTTTGCAATGTTGATTCCTCCGGCAGAATTTGATGGATGGAAAGTTACTACCGTTGGCGATGATATTGCCTGGATACATAGATCAGATAATGGTGAATTACATGCTATTAATCCGGAAGCTGGCTACTTTGGTGTAGCTCCTGGCACCAACAGTTATACTAATCCTAACGCAATGATTTCTATTAATGCCAATACCATTTTTACCAATGTAGCAATTACACCTGATAATGATGTTTGGTGGGAAGGAATGACAAAGGAAATTCCGGAAGGATTAACAGATTGGCATGGTAAGCCATGGGATCCGGCAAGTGGAAAACCTGCAGCACATCCAAATTCAAGATTTACTGCACCTGCCAATCAAAATCCGGCAATTGATAAAGATTGGGATAACCCCGCTGGTGTTCATATAGCAGGCTTTATTTTTGGAGGTCGCCGTAGTACTACTGTGCCATTAGTGTATCAATCTTTTAACTGGAATTTTGGGGTATACCTTGCCACAACCATGGGTAGCGAAACAACTGCTGCCGCTTTTGGTGAAGTAGGTAAAGTTCGTCACGATCCATTTGCTATGTTACCATTTATTGGTTACCATTTGGGAGATTATGTAAATCATTGGTTGCAGTTTGGTAGAACTTTGCCTAATGCTCCTCGTATTTTTGGAGTAAACTGGTTTAGAAAAGATGAAAATGGTAAATTTATGTGGCCAGGATTTGGCGAAAATATGAGAGTGCTTAAGTGGATAGTTGGCAGAATTAATGGTGATGCTTCATCTGTAGAAAGCCCAATAGGCTGGATGCCAAGGTTTGAAGATATCGACTGGACTGGTATTAAAGATTTTACAGTGGATGACTTTGAAAAAATTATGACCATTGATAGAGAACCATGGAAAAAGGAATTACTATCCCATGAAGAATTATTCTCCAGCTTTTATGATAAACTGCCAAAAGAGTTCATTTTTATGAAAGAACTATTACTTTCTTCTTTATGGCGCTCTCCGGAACATTTTGGTTTGCAACCAGAAAATCATTAAAATGAAACTTAAAAGGGTATTGCTTTATGTAGCAATATCCTTTTTTATTTGCTTATTTATTACATTATTATGGATTGGTTTTTAAAGTTATTTACAGAACCTACTGTAGCTCATGCCATTATTATTTATAGTTTAGTAATATCAATTGGTATATGGTTGGGCAGGGTTAAAATTTTAGGAATTTCACTCGGGGTTACCTGGGTGTTGTTTGTTGGATTACTGTTCTCTTTTTTTGGATTAATTGTAAACAGGGAAACAGAAGATTTTTTAAGAGATTTTGGTTTAATTCTTTTTGTTTATTCATTGGGGCTTCAGGTAGGGCCTGGTTTTTTTGCCTCTTTAAAGAAAAATGCATTGGCTAATAATTTATTAGCTGGGTCGGTAGTATTAACAGGCGTTATTATTACCATCATATTTAAATATGTATCTGGTAATCATATTACAATAATGACAGGTTTAATGAGTGGGGCAGTAACCAATACTCCCGGATTAGCAGCCGCACAATCTGCTGTAAAGGAATTAAATGCTGCCGGTGCAGATACCACAATGATGACACTAGCTTATGCCCTTGCATATCCTTTTGGTGTTTTTGGCATCATCCTCTCGTTGATTATACTTAAAAAAATATTTGGAATTAATCTGGAAACAGAGAAAGAATTTCACCGAAAACTAAACATTTTCAGGTCAAAAAGGCCTGTTTCTATTCACTTAAATCTCGAAAATAAACAACTGATTGGGCAACCACTCCGCAAAGTATTTGAGTTACTGAAAGATCCTATTGTAATTTCCCGAATGTATCATAAAGGGGAAGTAATAACACCAACACCTGATATTATTTTTGCAGAAAACGACGTATTGCTGGTGGTAGTTCCAAGGCACGAATTGGCACAGGTTAAATTATTAATTGGATCAGAAAGTAGTATGAATCTTAAATCTGAAACTACTGGCAATTTGATATCAAAAAATATAGTAGTAACAAGAAAAGAAATAACACATAAAAGATTAGGCGATATTGCTGAGTTACACCAACATGATTTTACACTTACAAGACTTAACAGAGCTGGTATAGAAATGGTGCCGCACGGCAATCTTTATCTTCAATTAGGAGACACCATTAAAGTAGTAGGAAGTGAAGAAGGTATAGAGCAGGTTGCTGAGGTTTTTGGTAACTCACTCATACGGTTAGAAGCCCCGGATTTAGCGCCAATATTTTTTGGTATAGTGTTAGGCGTTATTGTGGGAAGCATCCCTATCCATTTTCCTAATATGCCGGTAGCCGTAAAAATTGGTATGGCTGGCGGTCCGCTTATTGTGGCGTTATTGTTAAGTAGGTTTGGCGGCGTAGTTTATTTAAATTCATATACCACAGCAAGCGCCAATCTTATGATTAGAGAATTGGGTATTGCCTTGTTTTTGGCTAGCGTTGGTTTGCATAGTGGTGGAAACCTCGCTACAGCTTTTGTAAATGGCAGCGGTTGGATATGGATTTTAATGGGTATAATTATTACCATGCTTCCACTATTGATAGTGGGCACTATTGCTCATAAATTTTTCAGAAAAACCTATTTCGAAATTTGTGGTTTATTGGCTGGTGCTTCTACAGATCCGCCTGCATTAGCCTTTGCGCTAAAAATGGCAGGCAATGATATTCCTTCTGCAACGTATGCAACCGTTTACCCTTTGGTTATGATAATGCGTATAGTAGCTGCCGAACTATTGATTTTGTTTTTTACGTAATTGATAGTACACAATTAGCTGGGTATTTTACCTCAGCAAACATGTTGACTTTAGTAAAGGGTACAATTGTCTAAATCGTCAATTAGTACCCTTTTTTCTTACTTCAAACTGTATTATGAAAAAATATTTTATAATCATAAATCTACTTGCATTTTTTAGTATTCCTTCTACAATACTTGCACAAATAACACAAAAGGAAATAAACAAGCAACAACAGGCCTGGGTAAGCATTAACAGCACTGTAAGGCTTACAAATAAATGGGGCTTTGTTGCAGATATACACGAAAGGAGAAATAATTTTTTTAAAGATGCAAGTTTTCATTTTGTTCGTGTAGGAGCCAATTATTGGTTAAAAGATAATATTACTATAACAGCGGGCTATGCACATTTATGGCTTGCCCCAACTACCAACGGTTGGCAAACTTTTGCCAATGAACATCGTGTTTATGAACAGGCGCAAATGGTTTTAAAGTTTTCAACCACTAGTATGCTGCAGCGTTTGCGTGTTGATCAACGCTGGCAACAAAAAATTGTTGACGATAAACCAACCGGCGCCAATAAGTTTACCAATAGAGTGCGGTATTTACTAAGTTTTACAATTCCTGTTTTTAAAAATGCCCAATTACCCGCCTTAGTTTTATCTGATGAATTATTGGTACAGTTTGGTAAAGAAGTAGTGTACAATACTTTTGATCAAAACAGGTTGTTTGTTGGGATAAGACAAAAAGTAGCAAAAAATCTTAGTTTCGATTTGGGGTATATGTACGTTATTCAGCAAAAAGCATCTGGCTATCAATACGATGAAAATAGTACTTTCAGGTGGTTTTTTTATTATACACCTGATTGGCAAAAAAAGAAAATTGTAAAAAAATAAGTATAAGCTATCTTATCCATAATAGCCTTTTTACCCAGGGGTACGTTTTAAATTTTAGCTCCCGATTTCATACGGTGGATACACCCGTACGAGGCTTGGCGTGGTGGTATCCTCACCAAACACTAAGTGCTGCTACAATTTGAAATGCACACCTACTCAGGTTAATTTTTTTAATCATCTGGTTTGATATGTTTT
>Ga0136636_10000454_pt1 | contig 20627 bp, 18 predicted proteins | sample AntDrymUQ8522106_2_FD_104653 | JGI IMG/M metagenome (GOLD analysis project Ga0136636, IMG submission 104653) | Polar desert sand microbial communities from Dry Valleys, Antarctica - metaG UQ852 (21.06) | ecosystem: Environmental > Terrestrial > Soil > Desert | place: Antarctica: Dry Valley... | reverse complement strand
GGCACACTGACATTCGCCGCCGCAACTGGCGGCCTTCCTAATCCGCTAACCAAAGACGGGGCTTCCCCGACCGGCGGCGGCATGTCGACTATGGCGCAGTTGTTCAACCCGACATCTCTGGGTATGACCACATTGTCGGACGTGCAGGTGTTGTCAACCGTCGATTCGCTGGTTGGCACAACCGCGGCCGATAACCTGCTGCTGCTGAGCTTGGGTTCCCGCAAGCTGATCGAGGTAAACCGCAGCGGCAATGTCCTCAGCAGCTTCGATCTGTCCTCGGTGCTGAACAGCGCGGGTGGCAATTTCAATGCCATCGAAGGCGTAACTATTGATGAAAAAGGCACGATCTATCTGGTTGCCGAGCAATTGCAAGGAGCGGGTGCAACCGCATTCTCGAAATCCCAACTGATCGTCCTGTCGGCACCGGTTCCCGAGCCGGAAAGCTACGCCATGCTGCTGGCTGGTCTGGGCTTGATCGGTTTCGCTGCGCGCCGCAAGAAGCAGCAATCCGATGCGCTCTGATTGACGCGCATCACGACCAAAAACGGGGGCTACGGCTCCCGTTTCTATTTGGCTATCACCCTTTTGAGGAAATTTAGATGTTGAAAAAACTGTTACCGCTTGCCCTGCTCCTGGCTTTCGGGTCGGCCGTTGTGGCCGATGAGGCTGATATCAAAAAGGGCATGGAAGCCAAGTTGGGCACCAAGGTGGAAAGCGTTGCCAAGGCTGGCTATTTGGGCCTTTATGAGGTGTATGCCGATGGTCACATTTTTTATACGGATGGAAAGATGACCGCGATCCTGGCTGGCGGACAGCTGATCGATGCAAAGAACATGAAGAACGTTACGGAAGATCGCATGAAGCGGCTGACCGCGATCAAATTTAATGACCTGCCACTGGAGCAGGCGATTAAACAGGTGCGCGGTGATGGCAAGCGCGTTCTGGCGACTTTCGAGGACCCGAATTGCGGCTATTGCAAGCGCTTGGCCAAGGATTTGCTGAAACTGGACAATGTCACGGTTTACACCTTTTTGTACCCGATTTTGTCCGAGGATTCAGTCCGCAAGTCAAAGCAGATCTGGTGTTCCGCAGACCGGGCCAAGGCCTGGAACGATTTGATGATCGATGGCAAGGCGCCCTCAGGGCGTGATGACTGCGACACGACGGCGGTGAGCAAGAATCAGGAATTTGGCCGCAAGTTCAACATCACGGGCACGCCGACGATGTTTTTTGCTGACGGCGAGCGGGTGCCAGGGGCAGTGCCGCTGGATCGCATTGAGCAAAAGCTCAGCCAGGCTAAATAAGACGGTCCGGCTTTGTGTGCAAAGGGCTGTGTTGCGGCTGACCGCGAGTGCTGCGGTCAACCCGAAAAATGGCCTGGAATTGAGGGCAAAAAGTGCTGGGAATTTTCCCAGCACTTGTATTTTCACATTGGGATATTGAAGAACAGGGTGAAAAACAGGGCGCCGGTGTGAATTGATGTTGGCGGTCTTGCAAAACAGCAAAATCCCCGCCCACGGGTGGGCAGGGTAGCGCGGCACCAAGACGAGCGCCGAAGGCTTTACTTGCGGTTACGACGACGAGCAGCAACGCCCAACAAGCCCAGACCGGCCAGCATCATGGCGTAGCTTTCCGGCTCCGGCACGGCGGTGATCTGGATCAGGCGGTCGTCGCCGCTGCCCGGGTGCTGGACATTGACGTAGGCAACATTCGGATTGAGCTTGTCGAAGTACAGGCCGGTAGGTTCTGCACCGGTGGTGGTCAGCGAGGCCCATTTGGCGACGGATTCAGCGACGCCGTCCTTGTCAGCATCCTTGAGAACCCAAATATCGGCCTTGCCGCCATCCTGGTCTTCGATAACGTAGATATTGCCTTCCGAATCGATCGCCAGATTGTCCGGATTGCTCCAGGTGGTGCCGACAGCATTGCCAGTGGCCAGATCCTTGAAGGTATTGTCAGCAGCCAGCTTCACTTCGTTCGAATCAAGATTGATCGAATAGACGCGACCACGGCCATTGGCGCTGACGCCGTCGTTGTCGGAGTCGGTGGTGGTGAAGTAGATAATCTGTTTGCCATTGGCAAGGGTCTGGATTTCCATGTCTTCCGGACGGTTGTAGCCGGTAGCCTTGACATTGGCGTGGTCAGCCGTAACCCGGCCGTCGATGGTGCCGTCGGCCAGTACGGTAGAAACACCGGCCAGGGCGCCGCCCGTGGCGTTGGTGATGGCTACCCAGGAAGCGCTGCCGGTAATGGCCGGAGCGTTGTTGCCTTCAAACTGGGCGCCCGCGCCGACCTTCATGGCAAAGGTCTGGCCGGTTGCGAAGTAGTCGTTGCCGTTGGTGGCATTCGGGTTGGTGGAAACGTACTTGTAGATCGAGCCACCGTTCAGCTCATCGACGAAATACAGGGCGTTGTTCTTGTCGAAGGCCAAACCTTCGTGGGAGACACGGGGAACGACGCTGCGCTGAACGAAGCTGCCGCTGTTTGCGGTCGCCGTGATCGGATTGGTCAATTCGAAGAGACGGCCTTTGGCGCTGGTTGCACCCCAGGATTCCTCGGCAGTCAAATAGCCGCCCCAAGGCGTCCACAACGAGGCGTCGCCGGACACGAAGCCTTGCGTACCAGGAGCGACGAGGGTAACCGTACGGGTGTTGTAGTTGTTATTCCACAGATCGACGCGCTGCACGCCAGCAGTGCCGTTCTCGAAGGGCATGAACAGGTAGCGGCCGGCGTTCGGGCCGGTTTCGTTGGCGGCAATCATGTCCCAGCTGCCAGAGTTGGAACCCGGCACCAGCGTGTTCTGATTCGCACGGTTGGCCAAAGAAACCTGGCTAAAATTGGGTGATGACAGCTTGAAAGGTGCACTTTCCGGCAGGCTGCCGGCAGCTGGGTTACCGGTCAATGGCGTAAAGTTGTCGAAATTGGTGTCGGCTGCATTGGCAGCGGCGGACATGGCGATCAAGGCACTGGCTACGGCTATGTTGAGGTATTTCTTCTGCATTTCTGGCGCTCCTGGCTGGTCTTGAAGTTGATAGAACATGGCTGGAAAACCATCCTTCACGCTATACCGGCGAACGACGAACACTAACTGTCGTAAGGCTGCTGTTTGCAACAGGGATGGTCATTCCAGAATTGATCATGACGCCCCGTTGTTACCTCCAGCACCGGCCACTAGTTCTTTTGCATGAACCGATCGGACTAGTTGGCTTAAGGATGTTTAATATTACTTTTGCGGTCCCGATTGCCACGCTGGTAGCACCCCAAAAAAAGGGCCGGAAATTCCGGCCCTCTCCAACAACAACGCCAGCGGCTAAACCGCCGGGTCTTGATCAGCCGCGCTGGTTGCGACGGCGGGCAACGGCACCCAGGATGCCGAGGCCGGCCAGCAACATGGCGTAGCTTTCCGGCTCAGGGATGGGCTGGGTGTAGGTCAGGTTATCGAGCACTACGCCGTCACCGCTGATGCTGACGCGGGCGATGTTGGCGGTGCTGCTGACGTAGCCAAAGCTTTGGAACTGGTCGTAGGTATCGGCGCCAAACGGTGAGTAGATGAACTTGGTACTCTTGATCAGCGTGTTGTTCAGATCAAAGTAGCGCGCCGTGAGGAAAGCCGAGCCGTCCAGGTCCTGTTCATAGATGCTGTAATCAAAGGCAAAGCCCTTGGTGGTTTGCCCATTGAAGCTGATGTCCAGTGTCATGTTGCCGATATGGTCGAATGACAGGAAGTGGTTACCAGCACCCCAGACGCCGTTCTCGCCGAGATCGGCGATGTTCTGGCCGGCGGTGAATTGCTGGTTGCCGGAAATCATTAGACCGTTGTAGTTGAGCGTGCCGGCGGCAAAAACATTGCCGTCGTAGCTTTCGAAATCGAGCACGGTTGCCGTGGCCGGCACATCGGCCCGGTCGACAATGACCGCGGCTTGGGCGGTTACGGTGCTAGCTGCGAGCAGCAGACCGGCAATCAGGTTGAATTTGTTCATATTGAATATCCTTTGTACAGTTAAATTCCCCGGCTCAAAGCCGGGGAATTTTTGGGGTAATCAGGCGCCGACAATGCCGCCGTCGTTCTTGGTAATGACCACCACGCCGCTGCGCGGACGGCCACCGGGAAGCGGCGTCACACCATCGGCCCGGGTTGCCCACTGGCTGGCTGGCCAGTTCGAGAATGCAGTCGGATTTGCCGCCATGGCATCTTCGCCCGGGTGCTGGATGCCGACGAACAGGGTCTTGCCATCTGGCGTCATGGTGATGCCGGTGACTTCGCACTTGTTCGGCCCGGTCAGAAAGCGACGGAACTGCTTGGTCACTGGGTCAGCACAAGAAAGACTGTTGGCACCGATATTGATCCAGTCGCCCGTGGCATTGCCAATCTGGTCGGTCTGCACCCAGAGGCGGCCAAACGGGTCGAACCACAGGCCATCCGGGGCACCGATGTCAGCCGAGCCATCCGGCGTGTCATTGATGTTGCCCTGGTAGTTGTTGGTTAGCTTGGCAGCTTTGATCGTCGCGGTATCACCACACTGCACGAAGATGTCCCAGGTGAACTCAGTGGCGAGAACCGACTTGCCGTCTTCGCGCCAGCGAATGATGTGGCCGTAGATGTTGTCTTCGGCCGGGTTGGCAGCATCGACCGGCGGACGGGCCGAGGCGGCTGTCGTCGAACCGTCGATCTTGTTCGAAGAAGCAGCGCTGGTACCGCGACGGTTGTTGTTGGTCAGCGTGCAATAGACCTCAATCTCGTCATTGCCGTTGAGGCGTGGACGGGCGCCGGTCCATTCCGGACGATCCATCATCGTGGCGCCTACGGCGTCGGCGGCCATGCGGGTCTTGATCAGGATCTTGGCCATTACTTCGGCATCATTCGCCCCAATAAAGTTGGGGTTGTCGCGCAGCGCGACGCCATTTACGCCGAGGGTTTCCGGCAGCAAAGGCAGCCAGGTACCGGTCAGGTCGGCGTCGAAACGGGCGACGTAGAGCGTGCCATCGTCAAGCAGGTTGCGGTTGGCGGCGTTGTTGCCCGGGTTGAATTTGCCGGCACAAACGAACTTGTAGATGTATTCGTTGCGTTCGTCGTCACCCATGTAAAAGGCAAGTTGATTGCTGCGGTCGACGACGTATTGGGCACTTTCGTGCTTGAAGCGGCCAAGGGCAGTACGTTTGACCGGCACGGACTTGGGATCGAGCGGATCGATTTCAACAACCCAGCCGAAAAGGTTGCTTTCGTTCGGGTTAACCGCCAGATCGAAGCGCGGATCAACAGTGTGCCAGCGGTAGCCAAAACCGGCGGCGACAACGCCGTAGCGGCTGAAGAGCTTGCCAGCCTCGGTCGCAGCGGTCGGCAGGGCGGCGGTCGCACCGAAGTTGCCGTTCCAGTTTTCTTCGCAGGTCAGGTAGGTGCCCCATGGCGTGATGCCATTGGCGCAATTGTTGACGGTGCCATTGGCTGTCGTGCCATCGGTGATTTTGCCGGTGGCGAGCGACCCGGTTGGCGTTACGTTAAATTCGCTGGTTTTCATCAGCGCATGACCAGCTGCCGGGCCGGCGACACGCATCGGCGTATTGGCGGTGATGCGGCGGCCATAAACCGAACCCGGCACGGTGTTCCACTTGCCATTGACGCGGCGAATTTCAGCAATCGAAACGCCATGCGCCGACTGCGATTTACGGCATTTCTCGATGTTGTAACCGGCGCCAAGTACGTCGCTACCGGTCTGGCCAGCCGGGAAGAGAACTTCCTCGTGGGTGTATTCGTTGTTGGCGCAGAGGATGCCACGGTCGCTCAAGACCTGACCACGGCTCGGGAAGGGAAAGAAATGCATGCCGTCGGTGTGCATGCCGTATTGCTTCGCCTGCTCGGCAGCGGTATTGCTGGCATCGGCCTTGTAGGCAACGCCACCGGGCATGATCGGGTCACCCCAGGCAACGAGCAGTTTGGCCGTGTAGCCCGGGGGCACGCTCACCACATCGGCAACCGGGGCCAGGCTGGGCGGGATGGCGTCAAAGCCGATGCCGACAACCAGCGAAGCTTCGGCTGCTTCAACGGTATTGACAATGCCGGACAGGGTTATGCCGCCGGCAGCGGCCAGCATGGTGGCGCTGGCGCTGCCTTGGACGAAGCGGCGACGGCTGACGTCGAGGCGGCCGATAATGTCGAAAATGGACTCGTTACCTGACGGGTTGAGCGTCAGGTCGTTCCGGGGGTGGCTTTTGCCTTTCATGGAAACCTCTCAGTGGGTAGTCGTTGAACAGTTGGAGTTGTTTGGTCTGTCAGCAAATTGCTACAGTTATTTTTGCCTCAGTGCACGGGCAGTCTTGCCGAAGTGGCAATGGGAAAGTGGCTAATTTGCACTTTGATTTTGCCTGTCAAATATTACCGATGGCATAGTTCAAAATAGCTATTTATAGTCCGATCGGATCAATATCGACGCTCGGCTGTCACAATTTTTGATCTTTGGCAAAGCAAAGAGTGCTGCGGTCGACCGGGAAAAACGAGCAAAAATCGACTGATTCAGGGCAAGAGCCAGGCATCAACATCGGCCGCCAGCAGCGGTCTGGCGAAGTAGTAACCCTGCCCTTCGAGACAGCCCAGTTTTTTGAGGATTTCGTGCTCGCTGACTTTCTCGATGCCTTCAGCCACCACTTCGAGGGACAGGCTTTCGGCGAGAGCGATGATGGCGCGGGTAATCGATTCGTTGGCGGGCGTCCTTTCAATGTCGCGAACAAAGGACTGGTCGATTTTCAGGCGATCGATAGGAAAACGGCGCAGATAGCTGAGACTGGAGAACCCGGTGCCAAAATCGTCGATGGCGAGGCGAACACCCATGGCCTTGATCCGTTGCAAGCTGTCAAGAACCTCCTCAACGTTTTGCATGAGAACGCTTTCGGTGAGTTCCAGTTCAATGAAATGGGGATCGACCGCGTAGTCAGCCAACGCTTGGGCGAGCACATCGGCAAAGTTTTTTTGCTGGAATTGCACGGCGGAAATATTGATTGCCATACGCGTCAATGGCAATCCCTTCGCCTTCCACTGACTAAGCTGATGAAACGCACTTCGCATAACCCATTCACCAAGTTGGACGATGTAGCCGCTCTCTTCGGCCAGCGGGATGAACTCCAATGGGGAAATCGCCCCTCGCACCGGATGTTGCCAGCGCAGCAGGGCCTCTACACCCTGGATCCGGCCACTGGCAAAATCGATTTGAGGCTGGTAAACAAGGGAAAGCTCGTTACGGTCCACGGCCAGGCGCAGGTCGTTCTCAAGCGTTAACCGGGCCGGGTTATAGCCGGCGCTGGCTTCGCTATACATCCGGAAACCATTGCGCCCCCTAGCCTTAGCTTCGTACATCGCGGAATCAGCCTTGGCCAGCAAACGACTGAGGTCGCGGTCGTCGCTAGGATAAATGGCGATACCAATGCTGACCGTCACAACCAGCGAATGGCCGAGTAATTCGAAGGGCGGGAGCATCGATTCAACCAAGCGCTGGGCGACATCATTTGCCCTGGCCGGATCAGTGACCTCGTCCATCAGGATAATGAATTCATCACCGCCGATGCGGGCCACGGTATCTGTTTCTCTTGCCGCAGTTTTGATGCGGGTAACCAGGGCACGCAATACGGCATCACCCGCACGATGGCCGAGCGAGTCGTTGATTTGCTTGAAGCGGTCAACGTCAATAAACAACAGGGCAACGCTACTTCCTTTCCGGTCGGCATCCTTGCAGGCTTGGGTAATCCGATCGTTAAGCAGGACACGATTGGGGGCGCCGGTCAGGTGGTCGTAATGCGCCAGGAAATAGAGTTCGGCCTGTTTGCGCTGGGTAATCAGGTTGAGCAGGTCGTGGCTATTGGCGACGCCAACGTATTGACCATAGCTGGTCACCACGATGCCGGTGACCAGATGCTCGATACCGGAGGTGATGACGATCTGGGCGGCATCCTCAGCACTGCAAGTTTCATCGACAATGATCGGGGTCGATGAGTGGTAATGACCAGAGCGCAAAAAGCTAAGGATGCCATCCCGCCCGAAAATCTCCCGGCTAAATGGCTTGGTGAAAAACTCGATATAACTCTTGCGGTCGACCAGGTCCACGGGTCTGAATTCGGTATCGACCACCGGCAAGGCATGGATCGCCTTATCGGCCAGAAAACGCGCCATCACCGCTTCGCAAGTGGTCTCAGGCATCGCGGGCGACATTGCTCTGAGCAGGCTGAGAACAGTCGGCGCATCCTGCAAGCGGTCATCCTTGATGAAAACAAATTGCCGGCCTATCTGGTTAGCCGATGTATCGACCAGATTGGAAATGTTTTCAGCTTGCATCGAAAGCGCCTCATTCAGCCAAATCAGGCAGTCAAGATTACGCCGGAAAAATGACGAGTTTGTGACATTTAAGAAAACAACAGCAAATACCCCATTGGCCTATCGGCTGGATAATTTATCCCGTTTATTCGAGCCGCGATTCGATGTTGAGCATAAGCGACAGCTCCTGAATAACGCTCCTACTTCGGGAACAGCGATGCAACTGCCTGGCGGATTTGGCGATTGTTACCGGCGAGCCCCCATTTTCACAATTGTTTAATGAACAAAGAATAAGCTGACCACTCCCATTATTTGCCAACAGTCGGCACTGCACTTTTGCCTCGGCAGAAACGAATCATGACCGCTATTGCCTCTACCAATTGCCCCTCACCACCGACTGCAGCGTTGCCGCCGCATCTGGGCAGTACCTCGCGCTTTAGCCGCGTCGCAAGCCTGCATATTGGGCGCGACAATCTGATCAATGTCATTGAGGTCATTCTTGATCCGATGGTCCTGACCTTTTCGGTGTGGATGATCAGTTTCACTGAGGAAGGCGAACTCACCCTGCCTTACCTGCTTGTCTCGCTGATGGCTTTCTCCCTGACCTTTCCGGCCCGACCGCGCCTTGAAGAGTCTTTTTTCCGCAGTCTGCTCAGCATTGTCACGGGCTGGCTATTCCTGGCTTCGCTGATCATCTTTTTCGGCTATGCGACAAAAGCCTTGAGTATGTTTCCACCGCATGCAATCGTCACCTGGCTATGGGCCGCGCCACTTTGCCTGATCGTCGCCCACACCTTGTTTCGGTTCGCTGCGCCGATGCTGCTTCGGGCCCAGGGCGCCCAACGAGCGGTTATTCTCGGCATGAACGAACAAGGTGCACAACTAGCCACCAGGCTGGGGCAAAGCCCGTATAGCGACCTGCAAATGCTCGGCTTTTTCGATGATCGCAATATTGATCGCCTGCATGCAATCGGGCATGGCCGGCCACTGCTCGGCCGCATCAGCGAGGCGGCCGAATATGTCAAACAGGCGCAGATCAACCTGATCTACATTTCGCTGCCGATGGCAACACAGCCGCGCATCATGCGCCTGCTCGATGAACTGCGCGACACCACGGCCTCGATCTATTTTGTCCCGGACATGTTCATCACCGACATCATTCAGAGCCGCATGGAAACAGTTTGCGACATGCCAGTGGTGTCGGTGTGCGAAACGCCATTTACTGGAACGAACGGAGTGACCAAGCGGCTTTCCGACATCGTCCTGTCGCTGCTCATCCTGCTGCTGATTTCACCCCTCCTGCTGGCCATTGCCATCGGCGTAAAGTTTTCGTCACCCGGGCCAATCATCTTCAAACAGCGCCGCTACGGGCTGGATGGGCAGGATATCGTCGTTTACAAGTTCCGCTCAATGACAGTCTGCGAGGATGGCGCGCAAATCACCCAGGCGCAGAAGGGCGACCGGCGGGTCACCCGCCTCGGTGCCTTTTTGCGCAAAACCTCGCTTGATGAACTGCCCCAGTTCATCAACGTGCTGCAAGGCTGCATGAGTATTGTCGGCCCCCGCCCACATGCGGTGGCGCACAACGAGCAGTACCGCAAACTGATCAATGGCTATATGGTGCGCCACAAGGTCAAGCCGGGCATTACCGGCTGGGCTCAGGTCAACGGTTTGCGCGGCGAAACCGACACGTTGGACAAGATGAAGGCGCGCGTCGATTGTGACCTCGATTACCTGCGCCACTGGTCGCTGGGGCTCGATCTTTACATTATTTTCAAGACGGTCGCCGTCGTTTTCAAGGATCAGTATGCCTACTAGCCAGCAAGACTGGCGGCAGCCTTCACGGCTTGCCTTAGCAGCCATCGTTGGTATTTTCATACTGCTTTTTGGTTTTGGTAGCACGTCGGCATCGGCCAATCTGGTGGCGCACCCATGGGACAAGCTGGTGCATTTTGGCGTTTTTTCAATGTTGACCGTAGCCTTACGCTTATCGCTGCCAAAACTGCCGGTAACGATCATCATTGGCCTGGCATTGAGTGTTGCGCTGGCCGATGAACTGCATCAGTTTTTCGTCCCGCAACGTCAGCCTGATTGGGATGACGGGTTGGCTGATGGTGTCGGGGTACTTTGCGGCCTGCTCGCCTGGGGCTGGTATAAGAAAAAGGGCCAACATTGACAGCGAAGCTGGGGCTGGTCGTCATTGCTTTCAGCCTGGCCGCGCTGCCATCAGCCGCTGGCGCGTTGGAACTGGCAGGTTATCGGTTGCAATTGAGCGGCGGCCAGCAATACCGTTTGCCAACCGAGCGCCCGGCTCCGCCCTCCCCGTCTCCACGCTTGGCGGGCAGACCCTACGCCACCGAGATTGCGGCTGCAGCTCATCAGGCCGGACTTGATCCGGCGCTGGTGCACGCCGTCATCCATGTCGAATCAGCCTATCGGGCCGATGCCGTTTCGGAAAAAGGTGCCCGTGGGCTGATGCAGTTGATGCCTGATACCGCCCGCCGCTTCGGGGTCGCCGATGCCAGCGAGCCTCGCGCCAACTTGTTGGCGGGCACCCGCTATTTGCGCTTTTTGCTCGACAAGTTTGACCAGCGGGTTGAGCTGGCACTGGCCGCCTACAACGCCGGCGAAGGGGCTATTGCCCAGCATGCCGGCAATATCCCGCCTTACCCTGAAACGCAGCGCTATGTACCAGCGGTGCTTGGCAAATTCAACGAATGGCGCAGTATCCCAGCCACCGGCATCGAATACGCTGCGGGTATTCGCCTGACGTCGGCAACGGCGCCATCTCTACCCGCAGGACGCGCGACTATTCCACCAAAATATCCCGGCAGCACGCAACGGCTCAATTACGATACTTCAAGCCTGTAAGTCGTAAATCAGAAAAAACACCGGGCAAGTCTGATCGACGCATTTATCAGCCAGCATTTTCTCCACCGCCCCCCCAAGCGTTCAATGCCCGCAACAATGGCCGTTTTTTGGTCTGATGCGCCTGCATGCGATGCAAGATATCGTCGAGGGTGCGCATAGCATCGGTAATGTACGGACCTTTATTGAGCATGACGCATTCCGCCCGCTCACCCATCGCCGCATCGGTTATTTCGGCGCGAGAAGGCAGGCCCGTCTTGGCCAGGGTCTCGAGCACCTGCGTTGCCCAGATCACGGGCATATGCGCCGCTTCTGCCGCCCAAAGGATTTCCTCCTGAACTTCGGCTAGTCGCTCATAGCCACATTCCACGGCCAGATCGCCACGGGCAATCATCACACCTGCAGCCTTCCCGGCCATGGCCGAAAACAGGAGCTCGGGGAGATTTTCGAAACCACGGCGCGTCTCGATCTTGAGCACAATACCCAGGTCTGGTGCCCCAAGCTCGCGCAGGTGGTCCCGCAAGGTTTCCACATCCTTGGCACGCTGGACAAATGAAAGACCCACCAGATCGGCCTCTTTGGCAACAATTGTAAGGTCCTTGAGGTCTTTTTCGGTCAAGGCTGGCAGGTCGATTTGGCTATCGGGCAGGTTAATGCCTTTATCACCGGCTAGTTTTTCCCCTTTGTCTCGGGCATGGGTGATTTCCACCTCCAGCCATTCCCGGTCAACCCGGCGGATCACCCCGCCGATACGCCCATCGTCAAACCAGATCCGCTCCCCGATACAAACCTGCTCGAACACCTCTGGCAAGGTACAGGCAATACTGGACAATGAATGACACAATTTATTCACATGCTCAGCGAGAACTGGCTGACCGATGCCATCCCGGGTCAGGCGCAGTAAATCGCCACGCGCCAGAAGCAGGGATCCCGGCTGCGAGGGCAGATCAGCCAACCCGGTTGTCCGACGACCAGCCCCCTTGCGCTGGCGTTTAAGCAGTGTTTCGGGGACCAGATAAGCCGTTCGGGAACACTCCACCAAGGCGCCCTCCTCGTTCTGGTAGACAACCAGAAGGCTGCGCTCAGTCCCTCGTGCATCGGTCAGATCAAGATGGTCATCCAGTTCTAGTCGGGCCAGCCAATCAACGTCGACGCCAACATGCACTGCCGCCCCAACCAATTGAACGGAGGAACCTGCTGGCCGCAGGCCGAGGCGCACTGGGGCAAGAACCCGGCCAAAATGATCACGCTTAGGCCGCAGCTTGAGTATGGCCGGCCCTTGAGTAATAGACCCGGTACGCAATTTTGGCCCCCCCAAGTCCATTAGAATCCGCACCGGACGCCCTACCGTCTTGGCAGCCCGACGCACGTGCGCCGCCATCGTTTTCCATTCGGCAGGACCATCATGGGCACAATTGATTCGGGCGATGTCCATGCCCGAATCGACCAATTGACGAACTAAGCCAAAATCTCCAGCCGCTTCCGAAGGCAGGGTGACCATGATGCGCACGGATCTCCCTGGTGGAGACTCTCCAAGCAATTCCGCCGTATGCTGTTCGAGCAACCGGTGGCCGCTCTGGATACCGGCAGGTTCATCCTGAGAATGATCTTCCCAGGGCTGCCCGGTCAATCGATGCAGGATTCCAAGAACCTTGTCGAGATTGGCCAGAACATGGGATTCGGCTTGCCCAAGAGAAGAGACGCCTATTCTGGCCAGCCCATCCTGCAACGGACGACGGTCGTGGTGCCGTAGCGCCAGATAGTGCGCCAAGTTGCGCGCACTTGCCTGATAAGTTGGAGAGATAGTTTCAAGCCAAGACGCTAGCGTTGCCTCATGCGTCAGCATGTTCTCGCGTAGGGTCCAGAGCTGATCGATGAGGGCTTTACAGATCCCTTCATCCCAAGTGTCGCTTTGAGGCGTCGGTTTCTTTCCTTGCATGATCTTCCTCGCCAGAACAAAGTGTTTGGCCGCTGTGGCAGACGGGATTACCCAAATTACACAGCAAATTTACCGGCAGCGATCATCGCATCGATTTCCCGTTCGCCTTGCAGCCAGTCTTCATGAGTGGATTCCGCATGGAAGCCACGCTTCTCGGCAAGGTAATAAGCAGCAACTTCAATCAAGTGATTCCGTTCTACTGGCTGCATCGCCGAATCAACACCGCTTTTACGGGAGACCCGCTTCTTGGCCGGCTCGGCAGGTTTCGCAGAATCCGCTTTACTGTCCTCGCTAGTAATTTTTCCCGCAGCAATCTTAGGGAGCGCTGTTTTCCTTGCAACGCTAGTGCTTGCAGTCGATGGCATTGTAGATACTCCTGAAAAAGGCCTTCCCAAGTACAGAGGATGCGTTCAAACGACACAGGCCTCATCAATGGATAGCCAACTCCAACCCTACGCCACTCTCATGACAAAATTATTTCAGATAGATTACTCCCAAAGATTACCTACTTAAGCTTCTGTTCGGTCGGCTCCAAGCTGGCTCAATCGATCAAGGCAACAATCCCGGCCAAACGTCAGCCTGACTTACGCTCACGTGAAATTGAACAAGGGGGGAAGGTATGTTCGTAAAGTGAAGCGAATAAAGAAAAACCCGCTTTGGGGCGGGTCTTGGTTTTATTTACAGCATTACTTTTGGAAAAATGCTTCATCTTTCTGCCAGTGGGAGTGGTGCAAGGTCTGAATGGCACAGGCCAGCCAATTCCGCAACGACGCGGTTGATGCCGTTACCGATCAGCCACCAGACGTGACCATAGGGATGCACGGCAATGCCACGTTCAGCACAGAGTTTGATCGCTTTTTCTCTCAATCGGTCTTGTTCGGTTTGCATTTTCACTAACTCCTTCATGCTTTGAATCGGCCTCCGTCTTCATCAGGCCGCGTTGCTTGGACTCTCTGGATTCCTCAACAGTATCGTCCTGATTCATTACGCTTTTATTAAGCAAATGCGACCCGCGCAAAGCATCTCCGAAAGCGCAACATTTTTGCCCTGAATACAAACCGATTGGCCAATTTTTTCCGTCGTCAAACACCTTGTCATTTCATAAGTGAATTGATCAGTGGCCCCCTGGATGCTCTGGCATTGGTTCCCACTTTTTATGGCTTATGACGCCCCAACAATTCAACACAATTGGCGCTCATAGGTGATTTCGCGGTAGTCCCAAAGATGACTTCGCGGTAGTCCGAACGGACTACTTTTTTCCTTTTATCCGCTACATCCGTTGCAACATTCGAGCGTCACAGTGTCATGGGTCTTCGCGCACACGGGCGGAGTTTTTCATTAAATTGGAGTCCAACCTTATGAATATCATGAAATCTGCAGTCGCTCTTGCCTTGGGCTTGGGTGTTGTTGCTGGCGCGAATGCTACGACACACGACTTGGGGGTGGTCTTTGCGCCATCGACGTACTCCCAAGTTGTTCAGGTCGCCGTCGGCAGCTTTTCCGACAAATGGATATTTGACATCCCCACTACTTTGTTCTCCGGTGGTTCAGTCAGCAACCTGAACATTTCCATTCCAAATTTCGGTGATCTATTTAACATCGGTGGTCTTTCTGTGCAGTTGTATGACAACACCAATACCTTGATCACCAATCTTAATAGCAATCCCGGCAGCTCCGCTAACTATAAAGTCGGCTCCGGGGTGTTTGTTCCTGCTAACGACTATTACTTCGCCGTCTCTGGCACTGGAACCGGTAGCTTCGGCGGCCAATACGTGTTCGCCGTAACAACCTTGCCGGTTCCTGAACCGGCATCCTACGCCATGCTGCTGGCCGGCCTCGGCTTTATTGGCGTCATCGCCCGCCGCCGTAGCGCACAAAGCCGTCAAATCGGCAATCCGGCGTAACTACCAGGCGCATTCAGCGCCTGCCAAGTGCCACAAGAACGGTCACCTTTTCCGCTCTTGTGGCACTTTTCACACCGGCGCTCGTTGTCCGCTCCATAACATCATTCGCAGTCAGAAAAAAGCAGCGCCCCCATTCGGGGTGCCGCCTTGGGCCTACTCCTGCTTTTGGTGAATCAGACCGGTGCCAACCGGCGATTGGCCACTCCTGGGAAGGTACGCAGCGACTTGCCGTTGAAAGTCGTGTAATCGACTGCCTTGACGGTGCTGACGTAATGCCAGTCGGCACGGCATTCAGCCGGCGTTGCGGTGACCACCATGTAGCCACGATCGCCGGTATTGGCATATTTGAGCGGACCGATGATGCTTTCGAGCCCGGCCGCGACGAGGGCTGGATTTTCCGCCGGGAAATAGGCTTCCAGGCCCGGCGATGAAACGGAAGCCACGGCAAACTCGACGCCGACTGCATTGCCCTGATAGTCGAGCAGGTCATTGGCCCAGGCGTTGTGGGTATCGCCGGCCAGCACGACGAGGTTCTTGTTAAGGGCACGCGACATGGCAAGAATCGTTTCACGCGCCATCGCATAGCCATCCCAGGCGTCTAGGTTGTAGGGAATGGCGGGCTGGGCAAGGATGAACTGCTCCTGCGGCGTCAATGTAGCAGGCGCCGTCTGGGCCTTGTAGGCCAAGGCCGAATAGGCGGAAAAACTGATCTGACCAAGAACCAGCGGCGCCGGGATGTTCATGCGGCCCATCAGCACCTGCTGACCCAGCATTTGCCAGGTGGCTGCTGATCCGGCCATTTGCTGCTGCAGCCAGAGCAGTTGCTCAGTGCCGAGCAACTGCCGTCCGGTATTGGCCAGGTCAGCGGCAAAACGGACGCTGTCGAAGCTGCCATCACTGCCGAAGTAGTTGCTGTATTCAAGTTGCCGATCACGGGCGATCACCCGGGTATCCAGCATGTGCAGGGCCAACAGATTGCCGAAAGCGAAGGAACGGTTGATCTGCTGCGGTCGACGCGGATCCGGGCTGCGAATCGGCAACCACTCGTGGAATGCCTGCAAGGCAGCGACACGACGGACGGAGAACTCGCCTTCGCTGCTTTCGTCGTGATTTTCGGCACCATCTTTCCAGGTGTCATTGGCGATCTCGTGGTCATCCCAGACGTTGATGAAGGACATGGCGGCATGCACTGCCTGGAGGTCGGGATCGGTATGGTATTGGGCATAGCGCCGGCGATAATCGTTAAGCGTCAGCAATTCACCGGCCGGTTCCACTTCACGACCGAGGGTGGCAGCGTCCTCGGAGGCATATTGATCACGGCCATATTCGTAGATGTAATCACCGAGATGGACGGCAAAGTCGATGTCGACACGCTTCGCCGCCTCAGCATAAACGTGAAAATAGCCGGCCGGATAATTCGAACAGGTGAAGACCGCCAGTTTGACTTGAGCGACACGGCCCAGCGGCAGGGTGCGGCCGCGTCCGACGGGCGAAACAGTCCGGCCAACGACGAAACGGTAGTAGTAGCTACTATTCGGCCGCAGGCCCTTGACATCGACCTTGACGGTGTAATCACTGCCGCTGTCAGTGCGGGTAATGCCGCGACTGACGACGCGGCGAAAATGGCGGTCTGCGGCGACCTCCCAGAGGACAGGAACCATCCCGCCACGCTCGCTGCTAACCCGTGTCCAGATGATCAACTGACGGGCCAGCGGATCGCCACTGGCGACGCCATGATCGAAACTGACCTTCAGGCGATGGCCATGCTGCAGCATGGCCTTGTGCTCAGATTCAGGGAAGTGCTCGCCGGTCATTTCATCGGCCAGAGCCCGGAGCGGCAGAATGACGCCACCGGTGGCAACGGCGCTGCCTACGGTCAGTTGGCGGAGAAAACGACGACGATAGGAAAATACTCTGGAGGTCATGGCGTCAATACCGGAAGTTGAACAAGTTTTCCGAGATTAGTGAGACACTATTACGCCAGCATGTCGAAAATATATCAAAAGCATTTCCATCGGCTCATGAGCCGCTCTGCTGAGAAAAAAAATACCTGAGTTGCCTATTCTCTGACGAAATTCAACGGCAAGCCGTGTCCAGCAGAGAGGCTGGAATCGAACAAATAGTCATTCAAATGATCATCAAACTCATCAACGAATGCTTCATGCCTGACATCCACGTTTAACGCCATGACCTCAGCAGCCAACTCCTCATCCGAGAGGTTTCGAAAGCCTCGAAAGCCGTTTTCCAGCACTTTGTGCAGGTGCAAATAGCGACCGAGATCATCCCGGTGTTCCAAGCGATCAAGTACCAGTAATTGGATCATTTCCTCACGCATCATGGCGATCTCCAGATCATCATAAAAATCTGAATTTACGCGACAAATGTTACTTGACGGTGAAGATAAAATGACTGTCGCATGGATGGACGGTAATCCGCCACGCCCGCCCTGGCGTGCAGCATCAGCAGGCAAGCGACTGGCTCGGCCGATCGCTTGACTGGGGCAGTTCTGAGCAGTGATGAGCCATCGGTCAGTTGCTTGTTACAGCAAGCAACTTGATTCAGCGAGCCGGGCTAGTTTTCCGCACCAATCGTCAGTACCTGCCTTTCCTTCAGTGGCTGGTAAAGAAAAGTCACCCGGCCACTGGTGATTTCTTCGACGGTATAAGTACCGTTAATGACATCGCCAAGACTGACAATCAGGTACTTGCCCTGATGATTGAGAAATACACGGGTTTCGCCACCTTCGGCAAGCTTGCCTTGATACTGGAAGGGCAATGGCGGTGCTGTCGGCTTAGGCGGCGGCGGTGGAGCGGGGGCAAGGTACCAGCTCTTGTTGCGGAAGGGATCGATGACTTTGACCGCCTCGCTCGCTGCCTCGGCTTGGGCGACAACCGGCTCGGGAAAAACAAGTGGGCCAGCGGCAAGCGCCACTGCCTTGTCTTTGCCGATCGCACGGCCGTTTTCGCCGGCTATTGCAATTACCGCCTTTTTGCTTGAGGCGGAGTTTTTTTTCTTAGCCGATTCCTGCACCGGCTCGTCGTCGGCCATGTAGCCGGCGGTCAGCGTGGCGAGCAACAGGCCGCCGAGAATCATCCAGCGCTGTTTCGGCGTCATGGTGTCGGCCTCCGGGCAAAGATGACAAAGCGCAATTGCGCCTCAACTTCCGTACTGGCGATATTCTCGCGGCGCAGCGTGATGTCGTCGACCGCCAGGTCGGGAAACTCGTGGCGCGCCGCCGCAACATAGCTGCGAATGGCCTGGTAGCTTCCTTTGACCGGCAGGTTGAGGACGTAGCGGTCGAACAGGCCATCTTTGCCCGGCATCAGTCGGTAGTCCCCGCTCGGCAATTTGAGACCTTGTTGCGTCGCCAGCTCAATCAGGCGACCTAGTTCGGCGTTGAGTTGGTCTTCGCCCGGAAAGCGGTTGAGCAGGCGCTGCCGGGTGTCGGCGGGGGAAACCTGCTCGTTCTGGCTTTCAATCCGGACTCGCCGGGCGTTGCGGTCAAGGCTGACTAGGCGGCGCTCGGCGTCCTCAATCGCGGCTTCATGGCTGGGCAACAAAAATAGCTGCGCCGCCGCAGCGGCCAGCACCAGCGTGAAGGCGATCAGCGGCAGTACCGCCAGGTTTGCGGCGACAAAACGCAGGCGGCCGAGCCAGTGGGTCAGGATGCGCTCAGCCATGTCGCGGAAATCTCGAAAACAATGGGATGTTGCGGGTCGTTCTGCTTGATCTGGTGCGACAGCAGAACAACTTGAGCCAGCGGCTCACGACGCAGGGACTCGACGAAGGCCAGCGCCGCCGCCATGTCGCGTGCTTCACCGGAAATCTGGACGGTTTTGGCCGTGATGCTGGGGCGAATCGCCAGCAGGCTGATTTCTTCGCTGACCGCCTGGTCAATGCCATGGTAAAGCCCTTCCCAGTTGATCCGGATGGCACCGATCGCCTGGCGCAAGGCCTTGCTTTCATCGGCCGAAAAAACATTCTCCGGTTGGCTCTGGCGGCGACCGGCATCGGCCCGCTCGACCCGACGTTGGGCTTGATCGAGGCGGGATTTAACCTCATCGAGCTTGCCGCGCAAGATACTGTCTTCGAGCCAGGCATCGGCACCGAGCAACAAGCCGGCAAGGAGCAGCACCACCGCGAGCAGGCCCGGGCGGCGTGGCTGAAAATCGAGGTCGATTTTACGCATGCGCGTCTCCGCAAACGACGGTTGGCCAGTGCGTCGTTTCCCAGCCGCCAGGCAGGGTCGGCAAGGCCGACTCGCGACTGGAAATAAACAGTTTTTTGCCGTTGACCGCAGCACTCCCGGCGGCCAGCAGGCCGGCCAGTTCATTGGCCAGAACGGCCGGCTCGCCGGTACTGGCGCGATGGTTGCGCAGGCTGGCAATTTCGCCGCCATGCAGGCCGGCCAAGGTCAGCCAATTGTGGTCAATACAGGCGAACCAGCCATCGGCCAGGACCTTGTGTTTGGCCGCCAGTTCCGCCAGCAGCCGCGGTTGCAGGCTGTTGAGACGCAGCCGCTGCGCCTTGGCGGCAGTACGCAGGCCGGCCAGCAGCGGGCGATCGATCCCGGCGGCAATGCCGTTCTTGCCAAAGGCTGGGCGATCAAGGGTGATTTCCAGGCTCTCGGCTTTGTCGCCCAGTGTGTTTCTGAACAGCGCTTTGGCCATCGCCAGGCGCAGCGTTTTGCCGGTGACACTTTCGCTCCACGGCAGCAAGGCGTAGCGGACAAAATGGTCAGCAACGACTATACGTAGCGCCCCACCCTGCCGGCGATAATCCTTGAGCAGCATTTCCGCAACAGCAAGCGCCGGTTGCCAGTCGGCTGCGCCGCTGACTGGTGGCGCGACCTCGGCCGACTGACGGCTGACCGCCCCGCGCCAAGGCTGGCGTTCGAGGACGACCCGTTGCGGGTGAATAAAGAGGGTTAAGCGGTCAAGCCACGAAAGTGACACGATTGGCCTCCTCCAGACTGGTGGCGCCGTCGCGCACGAGATCAAGGGCGCTTTCGCGCAATGAACGAGTGCCGCCACGGCGGGCCGCTTCCTTGAGTTGGCGGATCGGGGCGCGGCCAATAATCAGTTCGCGAATTTCGTCGTTGAGGACGAGCAATTCGGCAATCGCCCGCCGGCCCCGGTAGCCGGTGCCCCGGCAGGCACCGCAGCCGACGGCTTGGTGAAATTTCCAGCCAGTGCTGGCGAGCGGATCGATTTCGGCATCGGCCAGAGCCTCCGCCGCAGGCGTCACCGGCTTCATGCAGGCCGTGCACAGCGTGCGGATCAGACGCTGGGCGATGACGCCGTTGAGGGCGGAAACAAGGTTGTACGGATCAACTTCCATGTGCAGGAAGCGGCCGATGACATCGAAAACATTGTTGGCGTGCACCGTGGTAAATACCAGGTGACCGGTCAATGCGGCCTGCACGGCAATCTGCGCGGTTTCCGAATCGCGGATTTCGCCGACCATAATCTTGTCCGGGTCGTGACGCAGGATGGAACGCAGGCCACGGGCAAAAGTCAGGCCTTTTTTCTCGTTGACCGGAATCTGCAGGACGCCAGCCAACTGGTACTCGACCGGGTCTTCGATGGTGATGATCTTGTCTTCGCCATTGTTGATCTCG
>Ga0136636_10000453_pt1 | contig 20646 bp, 13 predicted proteins | sample AntDrymUQ8522106_2_FD_104653 | JGI IMG/M metagenome (GOLD analysis project Ga0136636, IMG submission 104653) | Polar desert sand microbial communities from Dry Valleys, Antarctica - metaG UQ852 (21.06) | ecosystem: Environmental > Terrestrial > Soil > Desert | place: Antarctica: Dry Valley... | reverse complement strand
TTTACAGGTAGCAAAGAACTGAATCCTCATTGGTACCAGATTGATCCACAGTTGATAAACGAAATATGGGCCGTTACCGCTCCCGGCATGGTAAATTATGCCGCTTCAAAGTCAGACTGGGCTGCACGCATTACCAGCGACGAATGGGGTGCTGAACCTACTGTTTTTTATGGGGCGATGTATTCAGCAGCATTTTTCGAAAAAGATATTAATAAACTCATTGATATCGGAATAAAAGCACTTCCGGCGAATGGCCGTTTTGCTGCCACGGCAAAGGAAATGATTGCTTTGCATATAAAATACCCTACCGACTGGAAAGCAGCACGCCAGGAAATGGCTCAGAAATATTATATCGATGAGCCTATTATGACCAAAACCATCTGGAACGCTAACCTTAACGGAGCCTGTGCCATACTGGCCATGCTATATGGTGAAGGAAATTTCCAGCGCACACTCGATCTTTCGTGTGCCATGGGTTTTGATGCTGATAACCAGGCAGCCACGGTTGCCGGTCTTTTAGGGGTAATAAACGGGATGAAAGGCTTGCCCGCTAATCTATACCTCCCGGTTGAGGGATGGGAAAAACCTTTCAACGACCAGTATATTAACATTACACGATTTGATATACCTGATGCGAAAATATCGGATATTATCGACCAAACTTTAAAATCAACCATTGACCTGGTAGTTTTAAAAGGTGGGAAAATAAGCGGAAAACCAGGTAAACAGATTCTGACAATCAAAACAGATGCTGCTTTCAACCCTCCGCTCGAATTCTGCCTGGGACCTTTACCACAGATGGAAATTGGCAAACCTACAGATTATAATTTCTATACTGAAGCTAACAAAGTTTACGACTGGAGCCTTGTTTCCGGTAACCTACCCAAAGGTTTGACTTTTACAAAAGGTAAACTAACAGGCACGCCAACCGTAGCAGGATATTCGCAAATTACGCTTCAGCTTGGCAACGGGAAAGATAAACTAACCAGGGATTTCAACCTATTGGTGCGCGGTACAAATATTGCACCTACGGCTGATTCCATTATTGCTAACGTCAGGCATCTGAACGAAGCAGTGCTCGATTCCTGCTGGTACACTTTCGGAAAATCGATGTATGCCAAAAATGTTGATGTTATTAATGATGGAATTACCTCCGGGCCAGGTTCTGTTTATTACAGCATTGCAGGTAAAACAAATATTCCGAAAGTTGATTACTACGGCTACAACTGGAAGACATCGCAGAAAATAAGTATGATGGCGCTGCATACCGGATGCCTCGAGGAATTTGGAGGCTGGTTCACTTCACTCAATGTTCAATACCTTGACGAAGCCGGGAAATGGACGCCGGTTGAAAAGATTTCAGTTAATCCTCCGCTCCCGGCAACTGATATTGTTTATTACCAGCCTCATTTTGCCGAATTTGTCATTAGCTTTCCTACAGTGGACACCAAAGCTATCCGCGTTATCGGTGATGCGAAAATTCAGGACCACTGGAACAAGTACACCAAATATGTTTCGGGTTTTACTTCAATAACAGAACTCAGCGTTTATCATTAAAGAAACAAAGATCATGCTGTATAATATCAATCGGAGTTTTAGATTTGCGTTTATTGCTGCAAGCTTGTTGGCTGTCACCGTTTCGTGTAAACAAAAAGATACGGCCGCAAAAGCCGCGTTAGCTGAAAATACCTTTACAAAAGATCAGCTCCAGGATAAGATCAAAGGAGGCTGGGCAGGACAAACCATTGGCGTTGTGTATGGAGCTCCTGTCGAGTTCAAATACCAGGGTTCCATTATTCCTGATTACCAGAATATTCCCTGGCGCGAAGGCTATGTAAAATACTGGTGGGACAAAAAACCCGGCTTGTTCGACGATATCTATACGGATCTTAATTTCGTTGAAGTTTTTGAAAAATACGGACTCAATGTGCCTATGGATATAATTGCAAAGCATTGGGCCGAAACTCCATACCACCTGGCACATGCCAACCAGGCATCGAGGTATAACATCCTTAACGGAATAATGCCCCCGGAATCAGGAAACTGGAAAAATAATCCACATGCCGATGACCTGGATTTTCAAATCGAGGCTGATTTCATAGGCCTGATGACTCCCGGAATGGTGAACTCAGCCACCGGGGTTGCCAATCGCGTTGGTCATATTATGAACAGCGGCGATGGATGGTACGGCGGAGTTTACGTATCCGCTTTATATTCAATGGCCTTTGTTTCAAACGACACAAAAGAAATAGTGGAACAAGCGCTGAAAACCATTCCCGGGGAAACAAAGTTTCACGACTGCATTGCCGATGTTATTAAATGGCATAAACAATATCCCGACGATTGGCAGGCAAGCTGGTTCGAACTGCAAAAAAAATGGAACAACGATGTGGGCTGTCCGAAAGGCGTTTTCCTTTCGTTTGATATTGATGCAAAAATCAATTCCGCTTATGTAACTATTGGTTTACTTTACGGGAAAGGTGATTTTACAAAGTCAATTGATATTGCAACCCGCTGCGGACAGGATGCCGATTGCAACCCCGCCACAGTGGGTGGTGTATTGGGTGTGATGCTTGGTTATAAGAAAATTCCGGCTTTCTGGCTTAAACCACTTCAGGAAATTGAACCTTTAACTTTTGAAGGAACAACCATGTCGCTCAAAAAAGCATACGAATTAAGCTACAAACATGCCACAGAAATGATAAAATCAGCCGGGGGAAAGGTGGAAGGCGACAAAATTGTGATTCCATTTTCATCGCCGGTAGCTGTAGCTTTTGAGCAGAATTTTGAAAAAACATTTCCGACATTTCGCGACCGGTTCGACAAATCTTTCACCGGTGAACTTTCCTACGACTTCATCGGGAACGGTTATATTTTCTATGGCAATCTTGTAAAGAACTCGAAAATAGATAAGAATTATATTGATCGTGTATCCAAAAGAGTCGGATCTGAAGTATTCGGGCTTGCCGAACCCGACGACGAATATGTGGCCGAACTGGAAATTTACATTGATGGCAAGCTGGATGAAAAAGTTAAGATGCCAATGAAAAATACATCCCGCAGGCTCGAACCGGCATGGAAATACCAGCTTCCCGAAGGCAAACACAATGTAAGGCTTAAATGGATTAATCCAAAATCGGAATATGAAATCCGGATAAATGATATCATGGTTTATTCAGAGAAACAACAGGAAAGCAACCTGCCCAAATAGACACTCATATGAAAAAAAATATAAATTTTCTCCTTCTGATTTCGTCCTTTTTGCTTTTGATTTCGCTATTGATGCTTGCACCTTCGTGCCGAAGTAATCATAAGCAGGCATCAGTACTTCCTGAAAAGGCAAGCATTTCTGTAAGTGCGTTGAAAGACAAGATCAAAGGTGGCTGGGCAGGTCAGACTATAGGATGCACATTTGGAGGGCCGACCGAATTCAAATTCAAAGGAACCATGATACAGGATTACCAGCCCATGGTTTGGTACGATGATTATATCAGGGAAATTTTCGCTTCCGATCCCGGATTGTATGATGATGTTTATATGGACCTGACTTTTATCGAAGTACTCGAAAGAGTTGGCCTGGATTCACCGGCAGATTCTTTTGCGGTTTCCTTTGCCAAAGACGATTATAAGCTTTGGCACGCCAACCAGGCAGCCCGCTACAACATCCTGAACGGCATTATGCCACCCGCTTCCGGACACTGGATGAACAACCCGCATGCCGATGATATTGATTTTCAGATCGAAGCCGACTTTGCTGGAATGATGTCGCCGGGAATGATAAATACGGCTTCCGAAATCTGCGACCGCACGGGCCACATCATGAATTACGGCGATGGCTGGTATGGCGGTTGTTTTATGGCAGCAATGTACTCAACTGCTTTTATTTCGGACGATATTGACTTTATCGTAGAACAAGGTTTAAAACCAATACCTGAAAAAAGCAGGTTTTACCAGGCAATTGCCGACGTAATCAAATGGCACAAACAATATCCGACAGACTGGAAACAATGCTGGTTTGAGTTTGAAAAAAAGCATACTTCCGAAAAAGGATGCCCCGAAGGCGTATTTAACGCATTTAATATTGATGCCAGTGTAAATGCAGCCTATGTAGTTATCGGGCTGCTTTATGGCGAAAAAGATTTCTATAAAACCATGGACATAGCCACCCGCTGCGGGCAGGATTCCGATTGCAACCCGGCAACGGCTGCCGGCATACTGGGAGTCGTGCTTGGATATGATAAAATTCCTGCTTTCTGGAAACCAGCTATCGAGAAAGTGCAGGATTTAAAATTCCCTTATTCGGATCTTACGCTGAACCAGATTTACGCTTTGAGTTATAAGCATGCTACTGAGTTGATCGCGAAAAACGGGGGCGAAATTAAAAATGAAAAAATAACCATTAAGGTTCAGCAACCTGAAATACTCAGGTTTGAGCAGTCATTCGAAGGAATGTATCCAACTAAAGAGCTCCTGGTCCGTAAAGATTTTCTGGACGAAAGTATCAAAATTGATTTCACGGGAAACGGGATAGTGGTTCTTGGAAACGTTAAAAGCCAGTGTGGTGTGGCAAAGAGTGATTTTGTGGCTTTGCTCGATGTTTATATCGATGGCGCAAAAGTTGCGCAGGTTCGTATGCCGTACGATTATATCATCCGCAAATACGACATCTTTCACAAGTATATGCTCAAAAACGGGAATCATAAACTTGAAATAAAATGGGTGAATCAGAATCCTGATTTCAGGATAACCATGAAATCGTATGTGGTTTACGGAGATTCACCAGTTAAAGTCTTTAATCCAGAAAAGGAATTTACTTCAAAATGAAAAATAACAAAGTGCGCTTATATTGCATCATGTTTTTAATTTTCGGATTAGTCCCCTTTATTATGGGTTTGTCCGGATGTGAGCGTACTATAAGCCCTCCTGCTCCACCTGAAACTTTTTTACGATTACAGAAAGATAATATTTTAAATAGCCAGATTTTAAAAAAGGGTATAAAATATGCTGTGTTTTTACCTAAAGATTATGACAGCACAACGTCAAACTACCCGGTAGTTTACCTTCTTCATGGAATGGGAGATAATGAATCGGCCTGGTATATGGATGGAGCCATTTCCTATTACGTTGATGCAAATGCAGCTACAGTGGCTCCCATGATTTTTGTGATGCCACAGGGCTTCAATACCTATTGGGTAAATCAATTTGATGGCAATTTTTCATACATGGATATGCTTGTAAATGAAATGGTTCCAGCAATTGATGCTAAGTACCGGACTGTTAAAGATCCTCAGCACAGAGCTGTAATGGGCTATTCGATGGGAGGATACGGAGCCTTGATTTTACCGGCTAAAAATCCAACCGTGTTTAAAACGGGTGTTGCTTTGAGCATGTCGTACCGCACTGATCAGCAATATATGGATGAATCGCAGGATGGATGGAATGTGCAGTGGGGAAAGGTTTTCGGGAGCGTTGGATCCATAGGAACCGCGCGTCTGACTGATTATTACAAAGCTAACAACCCATTCTATTTCTTTAAAAACCCAGGTGATTTATCATTAAATGGTCAGAATTATTATTTCGATTGCGGTGATGATGAAGAAAACCTCTCGCAACCGAATGATGAACTCCATGACTTGCTGCGGGATCTGAACATTAAGCATGAATACCGGGTAAGAAACGGAGGTCATTCGTGGGATTACTGGCATAGCGCACTTCCGGATGCATTGAGGTATATCAGTTATTCCTTTGGCAACCGAACCTTTCCCGATGATCCTGATCGCACTTACACCGGACCGGTTGTGCCAGCTGAACGCATTTTTGCCGAAAAACTTCAGGGTTCTGAAATAAATTTCAGCGTAACTGTTCCTGCAGCTTATTTGTCCGATACGAAAAGCTATGCTGTTATTCTGGTTCTTCATGACAGAAAAGCAACAGACCAGGAAACGGAATCACAAAATCTGCGGGCTCTGCTCAGTATGAATATGACCAGCTTTAAGATGCCGGCAGCACTCATTGTCGAAATCCCTTTGCAAACGGAGCCTGTAACGGTCGCAGCATTTCAAAATATCATTAAGCAGGTGAGGATAAAATACCGGGCAATACCCGACAACAAACACACCATACTGCTTGGTAATAATCGCGCCGGCTTGCTGGCTTTCGATCTTGCACCGCAATGTTCAGGACTAATTAATGCCTGTTTGCTTTTCGACGCAAACCTGCCGGAGGATGCTTTAGCACATAATTCAGACGTAAGCTATTACCTTGACATTGGTGATGAGGGTATAAATTATAAAAATTACCATGCTCTTTATATGAGTTTACGGCATGTCCGTGTAAACCACGAGTATAGAGTGCGGCAAGGAACTCCCTCACACGATTCATTTCTGAATGGACTTAATGAATCCGCCGGTTTTATGAACATCCATCTTAATTTGTAAAAATGACAGTTCGGCTTTGCTTGGTGTGGTTGCAGTAACAAACAAAAAATGAAGAGTAAAAAATGAAAAATATAAGCCTGCTGTTTCTCTTTGGTTTATTAATGACATGCAATTCGTTTGCAGGTTCAGGCTTGCGGATCATGGAAAGTATGGTTATGCCAAGCCGTATACTGAAGCAGGATGTTCGTTTCTCGGTATGCCTTCCAAAGAATTATTACAGTTCAAAGCAGGCATTTCCGGTTGTTTATTTATTACACGGCCTGGGTGATAATGAAAGCTCCTGGCTCGAATATGGTCAGATCACCCAATACACGGATAAAGCTGTTGAAACCGGTGAATCAATTCCCATGATTTTTGTAATGCCTCAGGGGTATCGCACCTATTATGTAAACGATTATAAAGGGTCCTTCCTATACCAGGATATGTTTGTAAAAGAACTCATTCCTTATATCGACAGTCTTTTCAGGACTATTGCCGACCGTCAGCACCGCGCATTAATGGGATATTCCATGGGCGGTTTCGGCGCACTGATTCTGAACCTGCAACATCCGGATTTATTCGGGGCTACAGTTCCTTTAAGCATTTCTGTACGTACGGATGAGCAGTACAGGACTGAAGATGCGTCAGGTTGGGATGATCAGTGGGGCCGTCTGTTTGGCGAACCAGGTTTAAAAGACTTTGCCCGGATTACAGATTACTACCTGCAAAACAGTCCTTTTCATGTATTGTACTCATTGACTGCAAAAGATATCAGAAAGCTGAACATCTATATTGATAATGGCGACAAGGAACAAACCCTCTGTCGTAGCAACGAAGAATTGCATATCATGATGCGTAACATGAATATTCCACATCAGTTCCGGGTCCGGGATGGAGGACATAGTTTTCAATACTGGTGTTCGGCTTTACCAAATGCACTGCGGTTTATCAGCGATGCATTCGAAGCAAAACCTTATCGTGGTGATATTTTGCCCAAATCTGTAACATACCCGTTTCCGGAAAAGCAAATGCACGCTTTAACCATCGATAATAAACAAGCCTATGCTTATATGCCTGCTGAATACGATTTTACAAACAGGCTGTACCCTGTAATCTACTTTTCAGGAAAATTTACTGCGACCCAGCGCATCTCGATTGCGGCACTGGCAAACCACAAGATTGAGATTAAAGAGACAGTACCAATGCTGCTGGTTTTCCTGCCTGAAAACACCTTGCTACATTCAGACTCAACCATTGCCCAACTCGAAGAAAAACTCAGGATACGCAAAGGGTATCGCTTCCGCGCCCTGGCCGGGTACCAGGATCAGGCAATGACAGTTTGTAATTTTGCTTTTAATGAGGAACAATTCAGCTCGTGTATTCTCAGCGATGCATTCCTTTCGAAGGACAGCATCAGCATCCAGCTTTCGGCTATGAGACCTAAAGCCCTTGAACGGACTGCATTTTTTATCGATGCGCCTGATAATGGCAAATATTATGAAGGCAACGGGAACGCACATATGCTGCTGCGCGATAAGGACATTCAACATGAATACAGGGTTCGTGAAGGCGAAGGTGGATTCGAATGGTTCATGGCCGGATTGCCTGAAATAATTGAGTTTACGGCGAAAAGATTTCATAAGTGAAAGGAAACGGAAGACGGAAGCCTGAAGACCGAAATAGTAAGTTGAGAGTAGTGAATTGGAAGAAGCAAGAAATGAAAGACAACTTTTAAAATGCAACAAAATCAATGCAAATAAGTATAAATTAAAACCTGAAAAGTGATGAAATCGCGAAATCCAAACTTAACCAGCCATCTTACTGCGGTCTTATGACTCCGGTCTCCGGTCTTCCGACTGCATGTATCAACTAGTTCATAAATCCCAATAAATACTAACTAAAACCAAAATCATGTTTATCGTAAGTAGTTACTCACTGGCAGTCGCGCTCTGCTTTATTACCATGCTCTGCTGGGGATCGTGGGCCAACACCCAGAAAATAGCCGCAAAGAGCTGGCGTTTCGAACTCTTTTACTGGGATTATGTAATTGGCATACTTCTCTTTTCCCTGCTCTTCGGATTCACTTTCGGCAGTACCGGAAGTATTGGAATGGGCTTTGTTGAAAGTATCAAGCAGGCAAGTACCTCGAGCATTCTCAATCCTATTTTAGGCGGTATAATTTTTAACCTTTCCAATATTCTGTTGGTGGCCGCTATCTCAGTTGCAGGAATGGCTATTGCATTCCCGGTTGGAGTCGGGATTGCCATGGTACTAGGTGTACTTATCAATTATATTGCGACTCCAAAAGGCGATCCTATACTCCTTTTTGTTGGTGTTGGAATTGTAGTTGTGGCAATTATTCTTGATGCTTTGGCTTACAAAAAGCATGCTGTCAGCGAAAAGAAAGCGTCTACGAAAGGTATTGTACTTTCGGTGGCTGCAGGTTTTTTAATGGCATGGTTCTTCCGTTTTGTTGCAAGCGCCATTGCCGTAGATCCTGAAAACACTGCCGCCGGGTTATCCGAAGCCGGAAAACTTACTCCATATGCCGCATTTTTCTTTTTTGTGATTGGAATTGTCATCAGCAATTTCCTGTTTAATACATACCTGATGAAAAATCCTATCGAAGGCAGTCCTGTTAATTTCAAACAATATTTCGAAGGTAATTTCCGAAGCCATTTGTCTGGAATTATCGGAGGAATGATCTGGGCGCTGGGAACCTCACTAAGCCTTTTGGCAGCAAACAAAGCCGGATATGCCATTTCCTTCGGACTTGGGCAGGGAGCTACAATGATCGGCGCTTTCTGGGGTGTCTTTATCTGGAAGGAATTTAAAGGCGCGAACAAACAAGTTAATACATTACTGGCATTTATGTTTTTTCTTTTTACTGCAGGATTAGCTTTGATCATACTGGCCGGAAATTAACTATGTATTACAATTACCCCTAAATAAATTAATGTTTAACCTCAAAAAAAAAGTCATGAAAAACAATTACACAAGGGCATTATTTGCCGCAGTATGTTTAGTGTTCATTGGAACATTACAATCATTCGCTACCGATTACACCATTTCCTTTACAGGAAACACTGCCGTTGGTAGTGTGCTGGTTACAAACACCGTGCGGAACACAAAGGTAACTGTGCCGGCCGGAGAGGATCTCATACTTACACTTTCTTTTGTAGGTATCAACAAGTTAGATGTTGCTAAAGATGGCTTGCGCATATTTTCAAATACATCAGCAGGTTATTCAACAGTTTCATTTGATGCAGCGCAGTCAGGCAATGCACAGATCACTGCTTTTGGCCTGGATGGAAGGAAAATAGCCGGCATAAGTACTAATGTGCAGACGGGTGAAAATTCATTCCGGGTCTCTTTACCGAATGGCGTATATGTTGTTTATGTAAATGGGAAAGGATATGCATACTCGTCCAAAATGGTGAATTATTCCGGAAGGAAAGGCAAAGCTGAAATTTCATTCCTTGGCAGTACAGGCCAAAAAACCCCTTCAACGCTGAAAAGTGCTAATGCGGGAGTTATTATGGAATATTTTGAAGGCGACGTTTTGCACTATAAAGGAATTTCCGGAAACAATGCTACAATCGTAGCTGATGTGCCCACAGCCAGCAAAGCTGTAACTTTCACCTTTGTTGAGTGTAAAGATGGTTCAGGAAATTATTATCCAACCGTAAAAATCGGTAACCAGACCTGGATGACTGAAAACCTGAGAACTGCAAAATTCAAGTCAGGTGCTAATATCCCTACTGCAACTACTGATGCTGCTTGGGCTGCCGCATCGACTCTAACTACCGCTGCCTGGTGTTACCTCAATTATTCTGATACCAATAATTTAAGAATCGGAAAATTTTACAACTGGACTGCTGTAAATAGCTCTGATCTACTGGCACCTGCAGGCTGGCATGTACCCTCAAATGCTGAATGGATAACTCTTAATACTACCGTTGATCCTACTAATTTAGGCATTGCCGGTTTTTTATTATGTGATTCTGATTCAACTAAATACTGGAATAAGATCTTTATGGGTTTTGATGACTTTGGCTTTTCAGCCCGGGTTACTGGCAAAGCTAAAGCAGCCGGAGGCTTTAATGACGAAGCTTATACTTATTTTTGGTCAACTACGGTGGATCCTTTGAATCCTGTAAGAGCGTTATCCGAATATATCAAGAGCCCTGAGCTTTCTTTCGTTAATAGCTTCAGCGGGAATATGCTCAATGGCGAGATTGTTCGTTGCGTTAAAGATTAACGTTGCATGTTGAAGCGATACAATTTTTCTTGCAGCAACAAGAACCGGTTTTAATGAACAGGAATAAGGCACCCCGGCAGGAACTCCCGGGGTGCCTTCCCAAATCACAGAAATCACATATTCTCCGCCAGGCAATATGAACACTATTTACCCTACGGATCTGATTGAAATCAACACAAAACCAATTTGCTGCATCTTTGATAAAACTAACACCGGATTGTTAACTTTTCTCTGAATTTAATTCTAACTAAAAAACATGTTATGAAAAGAATTTTTACTTTCACATTAGCTCTTATGAGCATGTTTGCCTTGCTGAAATCAGCATCGGCACAGATAACGTACAAGGCTACTGTACCTGCCGGAACAAATGCCTGCTATATAAGCGGCTGGGATATAAATGCAGAAGGCACCACTGCAATGACAAAGACTGATGCTACCCATTATACAATTACAATTACTGATGCAAAAGTGACTACTTCGAGTGTGTACAACTACTGTAGTGGTCCGAACAGAGGTTTGTTCAAAGAATCGACTCTTGCCACTCCCACAGTCGGACGAGGTGATCGTACCTGGACAGAAGCTGATGTGGTTGAGGCCTGGAAAGCTGTTTATGATCCAAATGTGGCACCACCACAACTCACGTACACCGTTACAGTACCTGCCGGAACAAATGCCTGCTATATAGCTGGTGATATGAATAGTTGGAGTCCGACTTTAAATCCAATGACAAAAGTTGATGATACACATTTTACGGTAACTATCGACTATGCTACAACGGCTCATAAATACGTGTATTTAAGTGGTCCGGATTGGAACTACGAAGAAAGCGATGCTAGTGGAGTTTCAATACCAAGTCGCACTTATTCGGAAGCTGATGTGGTTGTAAAATGGAAAGCTGTTTTTGTACCTGGTGTTACATACACAGTTACAGTACCTGCAGGTACAAATGCCTGTTACCTGACAGGTGAGATGAATGCCTGGAGTCCGACTGCAAATCCAATGACAAAGGTTGATGCTACCCATTATACTCTAACTTTAAATAATGCACTTACTACTCACAAATACCTCTACCTATGTGGCCCTGATTGGGATTATGAAGAAAGCGAAGCTGATGGAATAACCTCAAGATCAGATCGTACGTATACGGCAGCTGATGTAGTAATTGCATGGAAAGCTGTTTATGTTCCTGTAGGATTTACTTACAACGTTACTGTACCTCCCGGAACAACTGAATGTAAGATAGAAGGTGCCATGAACGGATGGGTTTCATCGCCAATGACAAAGATTGACGCCACCCATTATACAATATCATATCCTGCGGCTCTTGCAACTGACGATTATATTTATCGCACTGTTGGAGATGTAAAGGAAACAATAGCTGCTGATGGTCTGGCTAAACATGATGACCGTTCGGATTGGGCAGCCAGTGATACCGTTGCGGGTTGGTATATGATGATGATCAAATACAATGTTACTGTTCCTCCCGGAACAACAGCCTGTTCTATCGAAACGCAAATGAATGATTGGGCCTTTGTACCCATGAAAATGATTGATGCAACCCATTATACGTTAGATATGGTGAATGATACGCTTTCTCCGGGTTATTACCACCTATACCGGACTGTTGGCGATGTAAAAGAAACAGAGGCTTCTGATGGACTGGTTAAACGACAAGATCATTCTAAATGGGCCGAAAATGATGTGGTTATGGGTTGGTATAATATGATGCTTATCTATAATGTTACAGTACCTGCCGGGACCACAGCATGTTTTATCGAAACTCAAATGAATGATTGGGCTACTGTCCCCATGACAATGATTGATCCTACCCATTATAGATTAGCTATGTTGAATGATACACTTTCTCCCGGTTATTATCACATTTATCGTACTGTTGGAGAAGTTAAAGAAACAACAGATCCTGCCGGACTGAATAAACGTGCAGATCGTATGCATTGGGCAGCAATTGATGTTGTTATAGGTTGGTTTGGGTTGATGACCGGCGTGAAAGAGTTAAATACGGATAATCATAAAATCTACACTTATAGCGGTACAGTTGTTGTAGAAGGTGTTCGTAACCGTATAGAATTATTTGACATGAATGGCCGTGCTATTCAATCGCAAAAGTTAGCAGGTAAATTTACTTCTAAAACTTTAAATTCAGGCGTTTACATCATACGTGTAGATGGAATAACTAAAAAAATAGCTGTTGTCAAATAAAACATACGGGCAGCTATTAAGGACGAAGAGGTTCCCTGTTTGCAGCCAGGTACCTCTTCATTCGCTTTAAATCATTAATGTTTGTCTTTTCTATGAAAAACACCAAATCTCTGGGTCTTATAGGCGGTGTCCTTTTTCTGATTGCTATAATTCTATTGCCAATACCCGATGGCATGACACCCGGAGCCCGTAATGCCGGCGCTGTTGCTTTGTTGATGGCCATCTGGTGGATAACAGAAGCAATTCCAATTTATGCAACTGCCTTTCTGCCGATGGTTCTTTTCCCCTTGCTACGGATTTTACCTGCCGGCGAAACAGCCATAAACTACGGGCACGATCTTGTTCTTATGATGATTTCAGGATTTTTGATCGCGAAAGCAATTGAAACACAAAATCTGCACAAACGAATCGCGCTGGTGCTTATTAAAGCGCTGGGTACAAGTCGGCCAAGGATTTTACTCAGCATTATACTAGCTACTGCATTTTTATCAATGTGGATTTCAAATGTTACTGCAGCATTGATGATGCTACCAATCGGATTAGCCATTATTACAAAAGAGGAACTGCTTGGAAATGCGAATCCTAAATTCGGCACTGCCGTAATGCTAGGAATTGCATATGCCGCGAGTATAGGAGGAGTTGCTACCCTTATCGGATCGCCGACTAACCTTATTTATGTCGGCATCATGGCTAAACTATTCCCTTTGGCTCCGCAGCTTAGTTTTTTAACATGGTTAAAAATAGGAATCCCTATACTTCTGATCTTTCTTCCTTTGATCTGGTACTATCTTGTTTATTATTTTAAAATTAAAGGAAGCATTCCCGGTAACCGGGAGCTGATTGAAGAGGAACTAAAGAGCATCGGCAAAATGTCCATAGGCGAAAAGAGGGTGATGTATATATTTATTTTCACCACGTTGGGCTGGATTTTTCGCGAGGGCTTTACTTTTGACCGGTTTGTGATACCTGGCTGGAGTACATTATTAGGAGTAAGTAAATATGTGCAGGACAGCACAGTGGGTATGTTTTCAGCACTCTTGTTGTTTATGCTTCCTGCAGGTGACAATAAGCGGTTGCTCGACTGGAAATCGGCAAGTAAGATTCCCTGGGGCGTAGGCATAATTGTAGGTGGCGGATATGCTATGGCAACAAGTTTCAAAGTTACCGGCCTTGCGGAGTGGATTGGAAGCCAGCTTGCTTTTGTAAGTCTTTATCCTACCATAATTGTACTTATAATTGTAGTTGGTGCAGTGTTGCTTTTTACCGAAATGAATCCCAATACCGCAACAGCCAATATTTTTCTTCCGGTACTTGCCAGTATGGCAGTTGCAGGAAGTATAAATCCAATGCTACTAATGATTCCGGCAACTTTCGCATGTTCATTTGTTTTTATCATGCCTGCCGGTACCGGCCCAAATACGGTAATTTTTGCAAGCAATAAGCTTACAGTTCCCGATATGGCGAAAGCTGGTCTATGGTTAAAGATCATCAGTATGATCCTCCTCCCTTTGGTTCTCTATGTATTGATAATCTATGTATTGGGCATTGATCTGGCTTTACCGATATGGGCAAAATAAAATAGGACTGCTATGATTAACTTGCTTTTCTACTAGTGCAGGGTTAAGTTTGAAAGGCAGATGTGATTCATTTAACACAAATGCTATGTGACAAATGCAATCTGTATCTTTGTAAAAACATGTAAAATCCGTAAATGAGTTTATACCCTTACCCACAGAAGCAAAGATGAATATATGAACTAGAAAGTTGTGTTATTATAAAAAGGATTCCATCAGTAATCATACATTTCAGATCCTGTTGGAAATTTGGAGGCCAGCTACGCTATTTATTCTCGTTAAAATCGGCAACTGTACCATTGAATAATTCCCTGTTGTATTTTACTTTCGTGATGTAAGAAACCGGGAATACAGCTTGCCAGTCGAGTCCCAGACACAAAAGTGCAGTAGCTTTTTCGTCTTCCGTCCAGTCATTTTCTTTATAAAATTCAACCTGCCCTTTGGCAGAAATAATCACCGGCTGAATATTTTCAATATCTCCCGCTTCATTTGGCGAGCAGAAGCCTAAATGTTTGGTCCTGTTTTTAAAAACAAAATCCGTGGCAACGATATAGGTAACATTGCTATCTTCGGTGACTTCTGTTTTATCCGAAGCACTTACAAATTCTATATTATCAGCCATCCAGTATTCCCACACTTCATTTTCAAGCAAATCAGCAATTGTAAGTTCTGAGAGGCGTTTACGATTCATTCCTGATGTTGGTTAAAAGTAAATAATTAAGCAAATGCAGATGTTTCCAAAATAAATAATTCTGCAATTCATATTGAAAAGATGCATCAAAAGCCTGCCATTCAACATAGGAGGCGAACTTACAAATAATTTGCGGAATTTTAACGTAAAAACCTGAAACAAAATATATTTTTCATTTTCAAAGCTATCTGTTTAAATCAGAAACATTTAAGAATAAATTCGGGAATTAGAGTACCTTTGCAAAAATTACAATTTCAGTTTGATGTCCGTTTATTTTGGGTTTTAAATGCCTGAACAGCTACAATATCCGGTGCGAACTGAGCAAAGCAAAAATTACTCATGGGAAATATTCTGGCCATTGTTGGCCGACCAAACGTCGGGAAAAGCACATTTTTTAACCGCATGACCGGATCGCTCGAAGCAATCGTGGATCCTACCAGCGGAGTAACCCGCGACCGCCATTACGGCCATAGCGACTGGAACGGAATCGAATTTTCGATTATCGATACCGGTGGCGTTGTTGTTGGCGGCGACGACGTGTTTGAATCGGAAATTGTAAAACAAGTTGAACTGGCAATCGAAGAAGCTGATGTAGTCCTATTTATGGTTGACGCCCGCGAAGGCCTTACCCCGCTTGATAAGGATGTCGCCAACATGATACGGCGCTCGCCTAAAAAAGCTTTCCTGGCAGTCAACAAAATCGATAGCCCCGATAAGTTTCATGAGATTTCCGACTTTTACAGTCTTGGATTTAAACAAATATTCGGAATTTCGTCTTCAAACGGTGGCGGCACCGGCGACTTACTCGATGAAATTGTAAAAGAATTTAATAAAGACACGCCCGAAACCCTTCCTGACCTGCCGAAATTTACGGTTGTAGGAAGGCCGAATGTGGGTAAATCATCTTTTATCAATGCCTTGCTAGGCGTTGAGCGGAACATTGTAACTCCAGTTGCCGGAACTACCCGCGACAGCATTTATACCCGCTACAATTCGTTCGGCTTCGATTTCCTGCTTGTGGATACCGCCGGATTGCGTAAAAAATCGAAAGTGTTTGAGAATGTTGAATTCTATTCGGTAATGCGCTCCATCCGTGCCATTGAGAACAGCGAAGTGGTTTTCATTATGATTGATGCCACACAGGGTTGGGAATCACAGGATATGAATATTTTTAAACTGGCTCAGAACAACCATAAAGGCATTGTAATCATTGTTAACAAATGGGACCTGGTTGAAAAGGATACGCATACCCATAAGTATTACGAAGAAGCCATCCGGAAAAATATTGCACCATTCAGTGATGTGCCTATTGTTTTCACATCGGTACTCAACAAGCAGCGCATACACAAAGCCCTTGAAGAAGCAACCGCCGTTTACGAAAACCGCCGGAAACGCATCCCTACACGTAAGCTTAACGATGTACTTTTACCGATTTTTGCAGGCACACCTCCCCCATTCCTGAAAGGCAAAGAAGTAAAAATCAAATATATTACTCAAATCAAAACCGCTTATCCAAGTTTTGTTATTTTCTGCAACCTGCCACAGTACGTAAAAGATCCGTACAAACGATTTGCCGAAAACCGTATACGTGAAGAATTCAATTTTACGGGAACTCCGATGGAAGTTTATTTCAGAAAAAAATAAGTTTTTTCGGTTGTCGGATTGCGTATGTTTGATGTCGGATTTATAATTTCAGAATTCAGATGCCGGAAAACCGGATTCTTAAATCGTAAATCGTCCCTATCATTCGTAAATCGAAATCGTCATTCATAAATTGCAAATTCAGAGAATCAATTAATAAATGGGAAGCGAAACTTTACGTATTGACAAGTGGCTCTGGGAAGTCCGGCTGTTCAAGTCGCGGAGCCTGGCTACGGATGCATGTAAAGCCGGTAAAGTAAAAATGGACAGCAGCAACGTAAAAGCCTCAAAGGAAATAAAGGAAGGTGACACCATTACTGTAAGCCTCAATCCGCTTTTCAAAACAATCCGTGTGAAGCAATTCCCAAAAAGCCGGGTTAATGCAAAACTTGTCCCAGATTTCATGGAAGATCTCACCCCGCAGGCCGAATACGACCGGGTGAAACTCATTGACGCCACCAACAGCGAGTACCGCGACCGCGGAATCGGTCGACCCACCAAGAAACAACGCCGGGTTATTGATCAGTTGAAGAATAGCAAGGACTCCTGGTAGAGTTAAGTTAATAGAAAATAGTTTGAAGGGTTTCGGGTTTAAAGTATTAGTCAAACATTTTGAATCCTTTCCACACTTCCAATCCACTAAGTCTCCTTGTCTCCAAGTCCCCATGTCCCTTCAATCCCTTCAATCCCCTCAATCCCTTCAATCCCCTCAATCCACAAGCAGAACCAGCCCTTTCAGGTACTCCCCTTCCTGGTGGAAAATATTAACCGGATGATCCGGTGGCTGTGACAAATGCTGAATTATCCTCACTTGCCTGCCGGCATCAATGGCTGCCGCGGTAACTGCCGAAGTAAACATCTGCCTGTCGACTACCTGTGAACAGGAGAAAGTAAATAATATTCCCCCGCTTTTTATTTTTGCCAGCGCCATGGCATTTATCGTCCTATAACCTTTAAGTGCCTGGTTCCGTAAAGCCACATTTTTGGCATAAGCAGGTGGATCGAGCACAATCAGATCATATATGCCCGGTTCCATGGCTTCCATATATTTCCGGGCATCAGCGGTAAAGCAGGCATATTCCTGGGAATCGAAGCCATTGAGTTTCATATTTTTTTCGGCAACAGCAACTGCGGGTGCCGAACTGTCGACTGTGTGAACCATTTTTGCACCGGCAGCTGCAGCATACACCGAAAATCCGCCGGTATATCCGAACATATTCAACACATTCCTGCCTTTTGAGTAATGTGCAAGTAATTCGCGGTTATCACGCTGATCGAGAAAAAATCCGGTCTTCTGACCTGCAATGGCATCTACATGGAAACGGTGTCCGTTTTCGAGTACATCGCATTCTCCGACATCTCCAACCAGGAAGCCATTGTCCACATTGCGGCCGGTCATTTTATAAATGGCTTCTGAACTTTTATCGTAAACGGAGGTAATTTTACCTTTTCCGGCAACTACTATTGAATCGGCCAAAGTTCGCCTGATATCGTGCATCCCGGTTGAATGCGCCTGGAGAACTGCCATAGTGCTATACACATCCACTATTAATCCCGGTATACTGTCGCCTTCGTTATGAATAAGGCGAAATGCGCTTGTCAGGGGATTATCTATAAGCCCTACAGACTTTCGCACCTGCCATGCAGCATTAATTTTTGATTGCCAGAAAGCTTTATCTATTTCAAGTCGTTTGAACGAAAACAATTTAACTGCCAGTGACCCCGGCATACAATGGCCGGTTGCAAGGTAAGATCCTGCAGAAGAAAAACATTCCACAATGTCACCTTCGGTCGGCTTACCAGTGGTTTTATCTATTGCTCCCGAAAAAATCCAGGGATGAAAACGCAATACCGGGCCTTCTTTTCCGGGTTTCAGAATGATTTGTGGATAAGTTGTCATATTCGGAGGTAATTGGGCAAAGGTAACGAAAAGCATGAAAGAGTGTCAAACGAATCATTTTCAGCAATTTTTCAATCCCGGCGAATAGTATAATTGCTGAGAATCTGATTTATCATAATAAAATACTGTACACAACGCAACCTATCATCAGGAGTAAAAAAGAATTAAGTATTGAGTATCTATCGCAGCAGATTGTGCTTGAATAAGCAATTATTTGACAAAAATCCAGTTCTGAATGCCCTATATTTTACCTTCTGTAAACTTTTGTTGCCTGCTAAAATCCCTATCAGTATTGAGTTTTTCATGAAATCATATCAAATTTAAATAAATTTGAATCAAATTAATACAATTGATTGTACCTTTGCGCGTTATTTAACCATTAACCTAAAAAAAATATGAAAAAATTATTGTTACTGATGCTGATTCCGGCCATGCTGATGACCGTGAGTTGCAATAAACAGAAAGAAGAAAACGCAAGGCTTAAAGCCAAAAACGACAGTCTTCTTGCTCTTGGATTTCAAAAGGATACCACTGTGATGGAATTCGTAAGAGCCTTTAACGAGATTCAATCGAACCTCGACTCTATTAAGATGAAAGAGAACATTATCGGACAAAGTACAAAAGGGGGTACCGAAGTACAGGCTAGCGCCCGGGAGCAGATCACTGGCGACATCAACTCTATCTACCAGCTGCTGCAAAAGAACCGCGCCACTGTTGCTACATTGCAAAAGAAGCTTAAGGCTTCCACTACAAAGAATGCTCAACTTGAGGCTATGATCGACAACCTTAACAAATCCATTGTTGAAAAAGATGCTGAGATTGCTGAGCTAAAAGATCAGCTTGGCAAATTAAATATTAAAGTAACCGATTTAGGAAACCAGGTTGCAACACTAAATACCAATGTTGATAACCTTAGCGCCGAAAATAAAGCCAAACAGCAGGCTATTGATGAAAAAACAGCTGCCCTCAACACTGCATATTATGTTGTTGGAACTACCAAAGAGCTTAAGGATAAAAATGTTATTGACAAAAAGGGTGGTTTTATCGGAATTGGACGCACCAAGACTGTAACAGATTTTGATAAATCTAATTTCACAAAAACGGACATTACCACACTAACCGAAATCCCTGTGAATAAGAAAAAGGCAACACTGCTCAGTAACCATCCTGCAGGTTCGTACAAACTTGAAAGTACTGACAAAAAAATGGTTACCAAATTGGTAATACTGAACTACGCTGACTTCTGGAGCAGAAGCAAATTCCTTGTCATTGCTGCTGACTAAAACATTTTATATTACTTTACAGAAAGCCGGTTCCGAAAGAAACCGGTTTTTCTTTTTAAACCAGTTTCTGTTTCGGGAGTCGTAATACTGATGCTTCCACTTTCCCAATACGAATAAAATACTACATTTGCGCATGAAATTAAAACTCCTCCTCCTTGCTTTAGCATTGATCCCAATACTGGCAACCAATGCACAACAACCAAAGAACAATACAAAACCGGCAAAGCAGCCTTTTGTTGCTATGTTTTACAATGTCGAAAATCTGTATGATACGCAGAACGACCCCAAAACCAACGACGACGAATTTACACCTTCTGGTAAAGTTCCCTGGACGCAAGAACGGCTTGATACCAAGATAAAACATATTTCACAGGTTATCGCTGATATTACAACTCCGGCAATGCCCGACCTGGTTGGCTTTGCTGAAGTCGAAAACCAGCTGGTACTCCAAATGCTTACTTCTTCAGCCAGGCTCAGCAATACTAAATATGGCATTGTGCATTACGACAGCCCTGATGAACGCGGAATAGATGTTGCATTACTATATAATCCGGCAACTTTTAAGGTTGTTTCGACAGAACCGCTTAATGTGGTGCTGCCTGATAACGACCTAACCCGCGATATTCTCTATGTAAAAGGGAAGCTCAGTTCGGGAGATAT
>Ga0136636_10000452_pt1 | contig 20660 bp, 17 predicted proteins | sample AntDrymUQ8522106_2_FD_104653 | JGI IMG/M metagenome (GOLD analysis project Ga0136636, IMG submission 104653) | Polar desert sand microbial communities from Dry Valleys, Antarctica - metaG UQ852 (21.06) | ecosystem: Environmental > Terrestrial > Soil > Desert | place: Antarctica: Dry Valley... | reverse complement strand
TGCGGCCGGCGACGTGGGCGGCCGCCACGCCGGCGTCTGAACGGCCACCGGCCAGCGCTCTAGAGGCCGGCCGGAAAGGCCTCTTGGCCGCTGGTGAGAAGCGCTAAACGCCTCAGCTCGCGCCGCAGCACTGCTTGAACTTCTTGCCGCTGCCGCACGGGCAGGGCTCGTTTCGGCCTATCTTCGCTTCGTCGCGGCGAATTGCCGGCCCGCGCTTGGCGGCCCAGAAACGGTAGATCTCCGTGACGGCAAGCGGCAGATCGTCCTGGCAATCGGTTTCAATTTGTTCGCGCTCCTCGTCTTGCGGCCATTCCTCGCCGTTTTCGCGCGCCGCCGCTTCGGCTTCGCCGGTCAGTACCATGAGCGGGAAAAGACGTTCGTCGAGGTAAGTGATCTCCTCGCTGTCTTCGCTCTCGTCGTCGGTTTCGCCGAGGAACTCGAACCAGTCGTCTTCGGCGGCATCGACGCCGGCCAGATAAGCCTGGCACCAGGGCGCATAGTCGCTCGCTGCGTTATCGCCGTCTTCGTGCGGGTAGAGCAGCAGAACGGGCGGTTCGCCGGCCGCCAGTCCGGCTTCGAGTGCTGCGGCAAATCGGCGCAGAAGTTCGGCGGCTTGCTGACCCGGCTCGCTGACCAAAGCCTCGTCGCCTCCCAGCGTGTCGGCCAGCCAGTCCTCTGCGGCGATCGCTTGCGGCCCGGACAGTGCGGCGCACAGATAAGCCTGGATTTCGTCGAGGCGCATGGCCTCGGCCAGCGCCGGTTCGTCGAGCAAGGCCTCGAGGCGGTCGAGTTCCTCGTCGGCCAGTTGCGCTTGCGGTGATGATTCGTTGTTCATGGTCTAGCCTCGGGTATTGGATTGGCTGGGAAATTGGCCGAGTTCGTGGCCGAGTTCGACGCGCGCCACCGGCTGCCAGTTCTTCTTGCGATGTTCGGCGACGACGTTGGTAAAAATTCCACCACGCACGAAGAATTTCGCGGTCACGCGCATGAAGCGCGGTTTGGTCGCTGCGACGAGATCGTCAAGAATGCGATTGGTTACCGCTTCATGAAAACAGCCTTGGTCGCGGAACGACCAGATATAGAGCTTGAGACTTTTGAGTTCAATGCAGGTTTTTTCCGGAATGTAGTCGAGCGTCAGCGTCGCAAAATCGGGCTGCCCGGTTTTTGGGCACAGGCAAGTGAATTCGGGAATTTCCATCTGGATATGGAAATCGCGTTGCGCGGCGGGATTGGGAAATGTTTCCAGCGTATTGGTCGGTCGGGTAGTCATCGGGAGTCCAGGTCAGGCCTTCAGCAAACGATTCGGGCGGGCGAAATGCTATTATAGGCGCTCAACCTGTGCCAGTGCGACGTCATACCTTGCCGGCTGGGACTCGACTCGCGCCGCCGCGCCAAGGCTGCGATTCTGCCTCCGATTCTGCCTCCGACTCACTGCGTTCGATTGCATGCGCCTGACAAAACTCAAACTTGCCGGCTTCAAGTCCTTTGTCGATCCGACGACCATATCGCTGCCCGGGCAACTGGTCGGCGTCGTCGGTCCGAACGGCTGCGGCAAGTCGAACGTCATCGACGCGGTGCGCTGGGTGCTCGGCGAGTCGAAAGCGTCTGAATTACGCGGCGAATCGATGCAGGACGTCATTTTCAACGGCTCGGGAACGCGCAAGGCTGTCTCGCGTGCAGCCGTCGAACTCGTTTTCGACAACTCGCTCGGGCGCAGCGCCGGCCAGTGGTCGCAATACGCCGAACTGTCGGTCAAGCGCCTGCTGACGCGCAGCGGCCAGTCCGAGTATTACATCAACAACCTGCACGTGCGGCGGAAAGACATCACCGACCTTTTCCTCGGCACCGGCCTCGGCCCGCGCGCCTACGCGATTATTGGCCAGGGGACCATTTCACGGATTATCGAGGCGCGCCCGGACGAGTTGCGCGTTTTCCTCGAAGAAGCCGCCGGCGTTACCAAGTACAAGGAGCGGCGCAAGGAAACCGAGAACCGGATCGGCGACACGCGCGAAAACCTGTTGCGTGTCGAGGATATCCGCGTCGAACTTGGCGCGCAGATGGAACGTCTCGAAGCGCAGGCGGCGGTGGCCCGGCAGTATCGCAACCACAGCGAAGAACTGACGCGCAAGCAGCAGTTGCTGTGGTTGCTGCGACGCAACGAGGCGCAGGCCGAATGCGAGCGCATCTCGGGCGAACTCGGGCGCGCGGCGATCGATCTTGAAGCGCAGAATGCCGAGCTACGGCAGACCGAAGCCCGGCTCGAAGTGGCCCGCGAAGCGCATTTTTCCGCGAGCGACGCAGTGCACAGTCGGCAAAGCGAGCTGTTTACAGCCAATGCCGAGGTGGCGAGGCTCGAAGCGGAAATTCGTCACCGCCGCGAATCGCAGCACGAATACGAGTCGCGTCTCGTGCAACTTTCCGACGATGAGTTGCACTGGCAGCAGCAGGTCGAAAAGCTCGATAACGACCGCGCGCGCTGGCAGGAACTCGCCGTCCTTGCCGACGGTCGCGTCGAGCACGGCGAAATGCGTCTTGCCGCCCAGCAGGACCGCTTGCCGCTTGCCGAGGATGCGTACGCGCAGGCCCAGGACGAAGCGAGTCGGCAACGCACGGTCCTCGCGCACGCCGAGCAGCGGCTGCAGGTCGAGCAGGCCAATCGAGGTCACGCCCAGCGCTCCCTGCAGATCATCGCCGGCCGCCGCGAGCGGCTGGTGCAAGAACGCGAGGCCTTGCCGGTGCCCGATCGCGCCGAGTTCGATTTCAAGCAGGAAACGCTCGATCAATTGCGCCAGCGTATCGCCGACGCGCAGGAAGCGCTCGTAGGCCGCCAGCAGCAGTTGCCCCGTCTTGAGCAGCAGCGTCGCGACATACTCGCCGAGGTACAGAACGTACAGAAGCAGCGGGCCGAAGCGCATGCCCGGCGCGCGGCGCTCGAGCAACTGCAAAAGCGTGTGCGCGGCGACGGCAAGCTCGGCGACTGGCTGCAGCGCCATGGTCTCGACAAGGCGCGGCCGTTGTGGGAATCGCTGCACGTTGACGCCGGCTGGGAAGACGCGGTTGAAGCGGTCCTCCGTGAACGCATCGGCGCGCTGAGCGCGGCGAGCGCCGACCCGGCGTGGAGCCGCGATCGCCCGGGCAGCAAGCTGACGCTGCTTTTACCCATCGACGGCAGTGTGCGCAGCGCCGGCAACGAGAGCCTCGCGGCGCGCGTGCGCTGCAGCGACGCGAAACTCGCAGCGATTCTCGGCGACTGGCTCGGCGAGGTCAACACGGCGCCCGATCTTGCCGCGGCACTCTCCCGGCGTGAGGCGCTGGCCGGCAGCGCCTGCTGCGTGACGCCGGGCGGCGATCTCGTCAGCCGGCAAAGCGTGACGTTGTTTGCTGCGGACGCAGCCGAGCACGGTCTGCTCGAGCGGCAGCGCGAAATCGAGGAACTCGGTGGCTTGATCGCGCGCCGCGACGAGCGTGTCGAGCAGGAGCAGGAGCGACTCGCGCAGAGCGAAGCGCGGCTGGACGACGCGCAGAGCGCCTTGCACGACGCGCGCGGGGGTCTTAATGATCTGCAGGAACGTGCGCACGCGATCCAGGTGGAAACGCTCAAACTGGCGCAAGCGCTCGATCGCTTTACCGAGCGGCAAGCGCAGATCGACGCGAGCCTTGCCGAAATGGCCGCCGAAGAGGACGGCGAGAGCGAACGCCTGGCTGCGGCCGAGGCGGTCATTGAAGGCGAACGCGAACAAATTCGCGTTCTGCAGCGGGTGCTCGACGCGGCCAAGGAAGGGCTCGAACGGGCCGAACGCGCCCTGCGCGACGAGCGGGAACAGGTGAGCGGCGTCGAACGCGAGTTGCGCGAGGCGCAGTTCGCTCAGCGCGAGTGCCATAACAAGATCGACGAGATCAAGAGCGGCCGTGAGCTGGCGGCCAAGCAGCTTGAACGTATTGGCGACGAACTCGCGCGGTGCACCGATAGCGCCGAAGCGATGAACGCCGAGGACCTCGAGCCGCAACTGCAAGTGGCGCTCGCGCAGCGCGTTTCACGCGAACAGGCCCTCGCCGGCGCGCGCGACGGGCTCGAAGCGGCGACCGGCGGGTTGCGCGCGCTCGAAGAACAGCGGCTCAGGCTGGAGCAGGGCCTCGCACCGCTGCGCGACCGAAGCGGCGAGCTCAAGCTCAAGGAGCAGGCCGCCAAGCTCAATTTCGAGCAATTTGCCGCGCAACTCAACGAAGTCCACGCCGACGAGCAAAACCTGCGCGGGGATCTCGCGACAGCGCGTCCGGCGGCGCTGCAAAGTGCGATTACCGGCTTGCAACGGGCCATCGACGCGCTCGGCGCGGTCAATCTTGCGGCGCTCGACGAACTCGAAGCAGCGCGCGAACGCAAGTCCTACCTCGACGCACAATCAGAGGATCTGACGCAGGCGATGGACACGCTGGAAAGCGCCATTCGCCGCATCGACCGCGAGACGCGCGAATTGCTCCAGGCGACCTTCGACTCGGTCAACAAAAGTTTTGGCGAGCTCTTCCCGATTCTCTTCGGCGGTGGCGAGGCGGCGCTGATCATGACCGGCGAGGAAATCCTTGACGCCGGCCTGCAGGTCATTGCGCAGCCGCCGGGCAAGAAGAACTCGACGATTCATCTGCTCTCCGGCGGCGAGAAGGCCTTGACGGCGATCGCCCTGGTGTTCGCCATGTTTCAGCTCAATCCGGCGCCATTCTGCCTGCTCGACGAGGTTGATGCGCCGCTCGACGACACCAACACCGAACGCTTCTGTGCGATGGTTCGCCGTATGTCCGTCAACACACAGTTTCTCTTTATCAGTCACAATAAAATCGCGATGGAAATGGCGCAGCAACTCGTCGGTGTAACGATGCAAGAATCCGGCGTTTCGCGCATCGTTGAAGTCGATATGGACGAAGCACTGCGTTTGCGCGAACAGATGGTTTAGGGGCAGCAATGACCGAACTGCAAATCGGATTGATCGGCCTTGGGGGCGTCGTCGTTGTCGGCGTCGTCGCTTACAACACCTGGCAGGAATACAAATTCCAGAAGCTTGCCGAGCGGGTTCTTGACGATCGCCACCCCGACGTCCTGCTCGACGGCGGTGCGCGCGAGGAAAGCGACACTGCTGAAGCGGCGCGAAAAGCGCCGCGCGAACCGTCGCCGACGCGTTTCCCCGCCAATGCTTTGCAAGTGGCCGGAGAAGACCGCTGCGTCCCCGTGCCGGGCGAACGTATCGAGCCGGTCTTCCACTTCTCCGGCGAGGCGCCCGCAGCGACTGACGAAGCAATGTACGAAATAGCGCCGGAAGCCATGCCCGAAGCAGCGCCCGAGATGCACGTTGGGACGGCGCTCGCACACCAAGTTTCGCCTGCCGCGACGCCGGAACAGCCGGCGCCACGCGTCGGCCTGCGCGCCACGTCGGCGGCGGCGCCCGCTGCTCAATATTCCGCCGCACCGATGTCCACAGTGGCTCCGGCGCCCGCGCAAACCGCGCTGAGCCGCTCAGCCGACGAGGCGGCGCGCGAGTCGCGGGAGAGCGGCGAGCCGCTGCATCTCCTTTCACCGGTGATCGATTACGTCGCCGTTTTCGAGGCGGTCGAGCCGGCTTCGGCAGCGCAGGTCCTCGAAGCCCAGCGCGACGCGCTCGCGCTGGTTGGCAAACCAATCTACTCGATCGGCTACAACGAGCGGTCGCGCGAATGGGAGAGCATCGTCAGCGACGGCGTCAGCGAATACCGGCGGATTCGCATCGGCTTGCAACTCGTTGACCGCCGCGGGCCGGTGGGTGAGACGGCGCTTGCGACCTTCCATGACGCCATGCACGATCTTGCCGATGAATTGATGGCGGTGGCCGAATTGCCGTCTCGTCAGGCGGCGCTTTCGGCGGCGGCCACACTCGATGAGTTTTGCGCCAGCGTCGATATCCAGATCGGCATCAACGTGGTCAGCGGTGGACAGATTTTTCTCGGCACCAAGCTGCGCGCGCTGGCCGAGGCCGCCGGCATGGTGATCACCAGCGACGGGCGCTTCGTGCGCTGCGACGACGACGGCAATGTGCTCTATGTGCTGGTCAACCAGGACGATGCAGGATTCTCGGTAGAGTCGATGAAGACCATGAGCACGCACGGCGTCACCTTCCTGCTCGACGTGCCGCGCGTTGCCCACGGCGAGCGCGTGTTCAATCAGATGGTCGATCTTGCACGGCGTTTTGCCGAAGTGCTGCACGGTTCGCTGGTCGACGACAATCGCCGCCCGCTTTCCGAAGGTGCCCTCGAACCGATTCGTCGCCAGGTCGGGCAGTATCAGGCGGCGATGGCCGCGCACAATCTGCCGGCCGGAGGCGACCTGGCGCAGCGCATATTCTCGTGAGCGGCGACACGGCGGCAATGAACGGAAAAGACCGGATCGCCGAGCTGCGGGCGCAGATCGAAGAACATAATCGCCTGTATTACGTTCTCGACGCACCGTCGATTCCGGACGCCGAGTACGACCGCCTGTTTGGCGAGCTGCAAGGGCTCGAGGCTGCTCATCCCGAACTGCTCACCGTCGATTCGCCGACCCAGCGCGTCGGCGCCGCTCCGCTCGCGGCGTTCAAACCCGCTACGCACGACACGCCGATGCTCTCGCTGAATAACGCATTTTCGCAAGACGAGGTGCGCGCTTTCGACCGCCGCGCCCGCGATCTGCTCGCCGCAGGCGGCGAGCTCGTCTATACCGCCGAGCCGAAATTCGACGGCCTCGCGATCAGCCTCACCTACGAGGACGGCGTCATGACGCGCGGCGCGACGCGTGGCGACGGCTCGACCGGCGAGGACGTGACGCCAAACCTGCGCACCGTCGGCAATGTGCCGCTGCGCCTTGCCGGGCGCGACTGGCCGCGCCGGCTCGAAGTGCGCGGCGAGGTCCTGATGTTGCGCCGGGATTTCGAGCGCCTCAATCGACGCCAGCGCGAGAACGGCGAGAAAGAATTCGCCAATCCGCGCAACGCCGCAGCCGGCAGCCTGCGCCAACTCGATTCGCGGATCACGGCGCGCCGTGCGCTGCACTTCTTCGCCTACGCGCTCGGGCGTGCCGCGGACTTTCCCTTGCCGACCAGCCACTGGCAGGCGCTCGACCTCTTGCTTGCCTGGGGTTTCCCGGTCGCCGACGAGCGCCGCCGGGTAAGCGGCGTCGACGCGCTGCTCGCCACCTACGCCGAGTTGGGCGCCAGGCGCGCCGACCTGCCGTACGCCATCGACGGCGTCGTCTACAAGCTCGACGATCTTGCCGCTCAGCAGCGACTCGGCTTCGTTTCGCGCGCGCCGCGTTTTGCCATCGCGCACAAATTCCCGGCCGAGGAAGCGACGACCGAGCTTCTTGACATCACCGTCCATGTCGGCCGTACCGGCGCGCTCACTCCGGTGGCTCGCCTCGCGCCGGTTTTTGTCGGCGGCGTGACGGTGACGAATGCGGTGCTGCACAATCAGAGCGAGATCGATCGCAAGGATTTGCGTCCCGGCGATATGGTGATCGTTCGCCGGGCCGGCGACGTCATCCCCGAAGTCGTCGGACCGGTCGTCGAACGGCGCACCGGCGAGCTGCCACGCTTCAATCTTCTCGAGCGCTATCCCAACTGCCCGGTGTGCGGCTCGCACGTCGTGCGCGGCGCCGACGAAGCGGTCGCGCGCTGTACCGGCGGACTCTACTGTCCGGCGCAGCGCAAGCAGGCGCTGCTCCACTTCGCTTCGCGCCGCGCCATGGACATCGAAGGGCTCGGCGAGCGGCTCGTCGACCAGCTTGTCGATCACGGCATCGTGCGCACGCCGGCTGATCTCTACCAACTCGGGCCGACGACGCTCGTCGGGCTCGAACGTATGGCCGAAAAGTCGGCCAGCAATCTATTGGCGGCGATCGAGAAAAGCAAGGGGACGACGCTCGCCCGCTTCATCTATGCGCTCGGCATTCGCAACGTCGGCGAGGCGACGGCGAGCGATCTGGCGCGCCATTTCGGTCGCCTCGACGAGCTGCTGGCGGCCAGCGAGAGCGAACTGATGCAGGTTGCCGACGTCGGCCCGGTGGTCGCCCAGTGCGTGCTCCAGTTTTGTGCCGAGCGGCACAATTGTGACGTCATCGAACAGTTGCGTGCCGCCGGTGTCTTGTGGACGGAGCACGAAGGCCAAGCCAGAGCGCCGGCGGCGCCCGCCGGACCGCTTAGCGGCAAGGTGCTCGTGCTGACCGGCAGTTTGCCGTCGCTGGCGCGCGACGAGGCCAGGGCGCTGATCGAAGCGGCGGGCGGCAAGGTCAGCGGGTCGGTTTCGAAAAAAACCGATTTTGTCGTCGCCGGCGACGAGCCCGGCAGCAAACTCGACAAGGCGCACGAACTCGGTGTGACGATCATTGATGAGGCGAAATTGCGCCTCTTGTTAAACTCACTGTAAAGGCCAGCGCAAGCTGAGATCCCATGAATAAAGTGACGAAAGCTGTTTTCCCGGTCGCCGGTCTCGGCACGCGTTTCCTTCCGGCGACCAAAGCCAGCCCGAAGGAGATGATGCCGATCGTCGACAAGCCTTTGATCCAGTACGCTGTCGAGGAAGCGGTGGCAGCCGGCATCACCGACATGATCTTCGTTACCGGTCGCACCAAGCGGGCGATCGAGGATCACTTCGACAAGGCCTACGAACTCGAGAACGAACTCGCCTTGCGGCACAAGGACGAAACGCTCGAACTTTTGCAGAATCTCTTGCCACGTAATATCAACTGCATCTATATCCGCCAGGCCGAAGCGCTCGGCCTCGGCCACGCGGTGCTCTGCGCGCTCCCGGTCATCGGCAACGAGCCCTTCGCCGTCCTGCTTGCCGACGATCTGCTCGACGCCGAACCGGCGGTGATGAAGCAAATGGTCGATGTTTACGATTACTACCGTTGCTCGGTAATCGGCGTCATGGACGTCCCGCATGCCGAAACCGCCAGTTACGGCATCGCCAAAACCAACCCGGTCGCCGAGCGCGTCGAGCGCATCGAGGCGATCGTCGAAAAGCCAAAACCCGAAAATGCGCCGTCGACGCTGGCCGTCGTCGGCCGCTACATCCTGACGCCGCGCATCTTTCACCATCTCGAGAGCGTGAAAACCGGTGCGGGCGGTGAAATCCAGCTGACCGATGCGATCGCCTCGATGCTCATCGAAGAGCAGGTCCTCGCCTACCGCTATCTCGGAACGCGTTTTGATTGCGGTTCGAAGCTCGGCTATCTGCAGGCGACCGTTGATTTCGGCCGCCGTCATCCCGAGGTCGGAACGGCTTTTTCCGATTACCTTTCCAGGCTGGACCAGGCATGACCGAAATACAAGCAACGCAGGACGCACGCGCCCGCGACGCCAGAAACCTGCTTGCCACAGCCGATCTGATTCATTCGGCCGAAGCAGTCGCTACCGCCGTGAGCCGGGTCGCCGACGAAATTACCGCCAAGCTCGGCGCCACCAATCCCTTGCTGCTTTGCGTCATGAGCGGCGGAGTTCCGTTCGCCGGACAGCTGATGACCCAGCTGCATTTCCCGCTCGATTTTGACTACATGCACGTGACGCGCTACGGCCAGGACACTGCGGGCGGTGCGCTGTCCTGGCGGACCGCGCCGTGGACGCCGGTCAAGGGGCGTACGCTGCTCATTCTGGACGACATACTGGACGAGGGCGTGACGCTGGCGGCGATCGTAGACCGTATGCAACACCTGGGCGCCAAGGCCTGTTTCACTGCCGTGGCGACCGATAAACTGAACGGCAAGAACAAGCCGATCAAGGCCGATTTCGTCGCCCTCAGCGTACCCGATCGCTTTGTCTTCGGCTACGGCATGGACGTTGCTGGTGCCTGGCGCAACCTCCCGGCCATTTACGCGATGAAGGAAGAATGATGCTGGCTGTAATCGGTGGCAGTGGCCTGTCGCAACTGGCCAACCTCGACGTTTCGCATCGTGAAGTGTTGCGCACACCTTACGGCGAGCCGTCCGGAGCGGTGACCTTCGGCCAGATCTGTGGCCGGCCGGTGGCTTTTCTCGCGCGTCACGGCTACGGCCACACGATCCCGCCGCACGAGGTGAACTACCGGGCTAACATCTGGGCGCTCGCCAAGCGCGGCGCCGTCGGCATCATCTCGGTGGCTTCGGTGGGCAGCATCCGCGCCGATTTGAAGCCCGGTGACGTGGTCATTCCGCATCAGATCATCGATTACACCTGGGGGCGCCAATCGACGTTCCACGACGGCCACGACCGCACGGTGACACATATCGATTTCACCGAGCCCTACGACCGCTTGCTGCGCGCCCAACTCATTGCTGCCGCCGCGCGTGCCGCCATCGCGGTCAGCGAGCGCGGGGTCTATGCCGCAACGCAGGGCCCGCGTCTTGAAACGGCGGCCGAGATCGATCGCTATGAACGTGACGGAGCCGATCTGGTCGGCATGACCGGTATGCCCGAGGCGGCGCTGGCGCGCGAACTCGGTGTGCCGTATGCGGCGATCAGCGTCGTCGCCAATTACGCCGCCGGTCGCGCGGCGAGTCGCGAGGGAATCAGCTTTGCCGCGATCGAGGCGGTCCTGCACCAGTCGATGGGGCTGGTGCGGACGATCATCGAGGAAATGGTCGGCTGCCCGCTGGCCGAAGGGGGCGACGATGGCAATTAGGCCGGTCCTGAGGATGGGCGATCCGCTCCTGTGGCAGAAGGCGAGGGCGGTAGACGCGTTCGCCACGCCCGCGCTCATGGCGTTGATCGCCGACATGGAAGAGACGATGCACGACCTCGACGGCGCCGGGCTTGCGGCGCCGCAGATCGGCGTCGGCCTGCGCGTCGTCATATTCGGTTTTGACGACAACGCGCGCTATCCCGACGCCGAAAGCGTTCCCTACACGGTACTGATCAACCCGCAGCTCACACCGCTCTCCGAGGAGATCGAGGAAGCCTGGGAAGGTTGCCTGTCAGTACCCGGGCTCAACGGACTCGTGCCGCGTTGGCGAGCGCTGCGCTACACCGGTTATGACGCCGCCGGACGGCCAATCGATCGTTCGGTCGAAGGTTTTCATGCGCGCGTCGTCCAGCACGAGTGCGACCATCTCGATGGGATACTCTACCCAATGCGCATACGCGACCTTGCGCATTTCGGTTTCTCGGATGCCCTCTTTCCTGACGACAGCGAGCGGCCGGGAGAGTGAACCGGCGTAATCGAAAAGCGTTTTGTCCGCTGCGTGTCGGTTCGTGTCGGACTCATTCCCCGCTCAGCACTTCAGCTGGTAGAGCAACTCGGTTTCGAGCTTGATCCGGCTGGCGCTCTCGCCGAGGTCGCCGCCGCTGATCAGGAAGGTGTCTTCGACGCGTTCGCCGAGCGTACCGATCTTCGCCGTGTGCAGGGTGGCGCCGTGCGCGGCGAGCGCCAAGGCCACGGTATACAGCAGACCGGGGCGGTCGGCGGCGCTCACCGAGAGGATGAAATGCGCGCCTTTGTCGTCGGGCTGGATGGTCACCTGCGGCTCGATCGGAAAGTGCTTGAGCTGGCGCGAGATGCGTCCGCTCGCCGGCGCCTCGGGCGGCGCCTGCCGGCTCAGACGGTCGGACAATTCGTGTTCGATATAGCTGATCATGTCGCGGTCGCTGTCACGCCCGGTGACGTCGAGCAGCATAAAGCTGTCGAGCGCATAGCCATGTCGGGTGGTGTGGATCTTGGCGTCCATGATGTTGTAGCCGGCACGGCTGAAGAAGCCGACAAGTCGGGCGAAGAGGTCGCGCTGATCGAGCGTGTAGGCCATGACTTCGATGCCGTCGGCCTTGGCGTTGATACGCGCCTTGACCACTGGCTGGGGGCTGTTGATTCGGTAATATAGGCTGCGAGCATGCCAGGTGATTTCCTCGGCCGAATGGCGCAGGAAATAGACCGTATCGAGCTGGTTCCATAGTTTTTCGTGCGCTGCTTCAGGCACTGCGAAGTAGCGCAGAAGACGCAACGCTTCGGCGCGCTTTTCTTCGATGATGCCCTGTGTCACCGGCGCCTTGCCGCCCGAGGCGAGCAGCCGCTGGGTCTGCGTGAACAATTGCTCGAGCAACTGGCCTTTCCAACTGTTCCAGACCTTGGGACTGGTGCCGCGAATGTCGGCGACGGTCAGCAGATACAGCGCCGTCAGGTGCCACTCGTCGCCGACGTTGGCGGCAAACGCGGCGAGCACATCCGGATCCGAGATGTCCTGCTTTTGCGCCACGTTGGACATGACGAGGTGGTTGCGCACCAGCCAGACGACGAGTTCGCTGTCTTGCGCGTCAACGCCGTGCGCGTCGCAAAATGTTTGCGCTTCGTCGGCGCCGAGTTGCGAATGGGCGCCGCCACGGCCCTTGGCGATGTCGTGAAAAATGGCCGCGACGTAGAGCAGCCACGGTTGGTCGAAGCTGCTGATCAGCTGGCTGCAGAACGGATACTCGTGGGCAAACTCGCTGGCCGAAAAGCGGCGCAGATTGCGCAGGACCTGCAGGGTGTGCTGGTCAACGGTGTACGCATGAAACAGGTCGTGCTGCATCTGGCCGACGATGGCGCCAAAGTTGGGCAGGTAGCGACCGAGGATGTCGAACTGGTTCATCCGCCGGAATTCGTGCAAAACGCCTCTTGGCGCCTTGAAGAGCGCGACGAAGCGGGCCTTGTTCTGCGCGTCGTTGCGAAAATTGTCGTCGACGAGCTGGCGCGCGCGCCATAGCGCGCGAATCGTGCGCCCGCTCATGCCTTTGAGTTCGGAATGCTGCTGCATCAGCGAAAACGCTTCGAGAATGGCGCCAGGACATTCGTTGAACAGCTCCTCGTTCTCGATATCGAGCAACTGGCGAACACTCTGAAAGCGCTCGTTGATCGGCTGCGGCGCCTGGTCCGGCGACGGAAAAATCGCCGTGCCGATGTTCTGCAGCAAGATGATATTGAGCTGGGTGACCGATTTCGCCGTCCGGTAATACTCTTGCATCAATTGCTCGCTGGCGCGCCGGGTCGGCGTCGCGGCAAACCCGAGTTGCTCGGCGAGCGCGGTCTGGTAGTCAAAGAGCAGGCGATCTTCGCGGCGGGCGACATGCAGATGCAGATGGATGCGCAAGCGCTGCAGAAAGCGTTCGCGACGCTCGAGTCCGAGCGCGCCCTGTTGCGATATGAAGCCGTGGCGTTCGAGATCCCGCCAGGTCTTGCCGTAACCGGCGGCCTGCGCAATCCACAAAACGTTCTGCAGGTCGCGCAGACCGCCGGGGCTCTCCTTGCAGTTGGGCTCGAGGCTGTAAGGCGACTCGTGATAGCGAAGATAACGCTCCTCCTGCTCCATCCGCTTGGCGAGGAAGAAGGCCTGCGCATCGAGGCGACTCTTGAACTCGCTCGTCATACGGTCGAAGAGCGCGGCGTTGCCGGTCAACAGGCGTGCTTCAACGAGTGCCGTCTGCACGGTCAGATCGCCAGCCGCCTCGGTCAGGCAGTCTTCGACGGTGCGCACGCTATGGCCGATCTCCAGGCCGATGTCCCAGCACATGCCAACGAGTTGCTCGAGCAATTCGGCGAGTTCGGGGTCGGGCGCCTGCGCCAGGAGCAGCAGCAGATCGACGTCGGAGGCCGGCCACATGTCGCCGCGTCCATAGCCGCCGACGGCGACCAGCGCGAGCGCATCGGGCAGGCACAGATCGCTCCACAGGGCGCCAAGTACTTCATCGATCAGCCGGCTCCGCCCGTGGAGCAGCGCCGGCACGTCGTCGTCGGCAAAATACGATTCCCGCAACCTCGCCTGGCCAGACTGCAAACGCGATTTATAACGGGCGAGGAGCGTGTTACGAACGGCTGTGTAGGGTTCCATCGACTACCTGATCCACTCCGGTGGCTCACGCGCCCCGGCGGAAACCGTGAGCACTTCAAATCCGCTTTCGGTCACCAGAACGGTGTGTTCCCACTGCGCGGAAAGACTGTGGTCCTTGGTCACAATTGTCCAGCCATCGGCGAGTTCGCGAATCGCCGCCTTGCCGGCGTTGATCATCGGTTCGATGGTGAAGATCATATCGGCCTTGAGCTCGATGCCCGTGCCGCGCTTGCCGTAATGCACAACTTGCGGATCCTCGTGGAAACGGCTGCCGATCCCGTGGCCACAGAATTCGCGAACGACCGAATAGCCCGATTTTTCGGCGTAGGTCTGAATCGCTTCGCCGATGTCGCCCAGGTACGCGCCGGCGCGTACCTGGGCGATCCCCAGCCACAGGCATTCGAAGGTCACCTCGCACAGGCGCTTGGCCTGTATCGAAACCTCGCCGACCTGAAACATTCGGCTCGAATCACCGTGATAACCGTCCTTGACCGTCGTGACGTCGATGTTAACGATATCGCCGCTCTTGAGCTGTTTTTCACTCGGGATGCCGTGACACACCTGGTGGTTGACCGAGGTACAAACCGATTTCGGATAGGGTTTGTAGCCAGGCGGCGCGTAGTTGAGCGGCGCCGGTACGCAGCCTTGCACGCCAACCATGTAGTCGTGACACAGCGCGTTCAGTTCCCCGGTGCTCACGCCCGGTTTGACGTATGGCGTGATGTAGTCGAGGACTTCGCCGGCGAGCCGGCCGGCGACGCGCATTTTTTCTATTTCGACGGGCGACTTGAACGTTATGCTCATGTTAGGGAGGCGGGTCCGGGCAAAGTAAGGTACGAAGAATAAAGTAAGGCGCGCGCTTAGGCAATTTGACACCTGCAACGTTCGCCGCGTGTCGTCGTAAGCGATAAGCCGACCGAGACGTGACCAATACGCCGCGCAGTGGCATTTTGGCCGCTGCCGATGGTACAATTGCCGGGTTTTTCTGACCCGTGTCGGTAAAACATAACAGCATGCCATGGTGGCATGCGCGGCGTTCCGCAAACGGATCGTCAATTACGCACATTCGCCCGTTCAAGGGTGTCCGCCGGTTTTGTCTAGGCGGGCTGTAGCTGGGCGGATGGTGGTTCAACCCTGATATGAAGGAATCGTATGTCCGCAACAATGCGTCAAATGCTCGAGGCCGGTGTTCACTTCGGCCACCAGACCCGCTTCTGGAACCCCAAGATGGCACCGTTCATCTTCGGCGCACGCAGCAAGATCCATATCGTCAACCTCGAAAAAACGCTGACCAAGTACAACGAAGCGATGTCCTTCGTGCGCAAGTTGGCGTCGAACAAAGGCAACATCCTTTTCGTCAGCACCAAGCGCCAGGCGCGCGAAATCATCGCCGAGGAAGCCATCCGTTCGGGATCGTGCTACGTCGACCAGCGCTGGCTCGGCGGCATGCTGACTAACTTCAAGACGATCAAGCAATCGACCAAGCGCCTCAAGGACACGGAGGCGATGAGCGAAGACGGCTCGCTCGAAAAGCTCGGCAAGAAGGAAGCGCTGATGATGCAGCGCGAACTCGTCAAGCTGCAAAAGTCAATTGGCGGCATCAAGGACATGAACACGCTGCCCGACGCGCTTTTCGTCATCGACGTCGGTTACCACAAGATTGCCATCACCGAGGCCAACAAACTCGGTATTCCGGTGATCGCGGTCGTCGATACAAATCACTCGCCTGAAGGAATCAACTACGTGATTCCGGGTAACGACGACTCGTCGAGTGCGATCCGCCTCTACGCGCGTGGCGTCGCCGACGCGATCCTTGAAGGCCGCAGCCAGTTCGTCGAGGAAATCGTTGCTGCCGCGTCGGGCGACGACTTCGTCGAAGAAGCCGAGTAAGGCGCTGCTGAGCAGGGCTTCCGGTGCCGGTGCGCCGGAAATTTATGTCTGATCTGTTTTGATTAAAATGCGGCCGGTATTCCGGCCGTGTCCACACGTGGAGAGAATAATGGCGGCAATTACCGCAAGCATGGTGGCAGAACTGCGCGCAAAGACCGACGCGCCGATGATGGAATGCAAGAAGGCGTTGACCGAGGTCGACGGCGAAATGGGCAAGGCCGAAGAGATCCTGCGTGTCAAACTGGGCAACAAGGCGACGCGCGCGGCCGCGCGAATTACCGCCGAAGGCATCGTCGGCATCAGTATCGCGGCCGATGCAAAGGTCGGCGCGATCATCGAAATCAATTGCGAAACCGATTTCGTCGCCAAGAACGAAGAGTTCCTGGCGCTGACCAGAACGTGTGCTGAACTCGCTGTGAGCCGAAACCCCGTTGATGTTCCTACGCTCGCGGCGTTGCCGATGGGCGAGGGTAGCGTCGAATCGACGCGTACGGCGCTGGTCGGCAAGGTCGGCGAGAACCTGGCAATTCGCCGTTTCGCGCGTGTCGACGCGCAGGGCAAGCTGATGTCCTATATCCACGGTGGCGCCAAGATCGGTGTCCTGCTCGACCTCGTCGGCGGCGACGAACAACTCGGCAAGGACATTGCGATGCATATTGCCGCCTCGAAGCCAAAAGCGCTCGACGCGAGCGGCGTCGACGCCAGCCTGATCGCCACCGAACGCCGCGTCGCCATTGACAAGGCACGTGCCGACAACAAGCCGGAAGCGATGCTCGAGAAGATCGCCGACGGCAGCGTCCAGAAATACCTGAAGGAAGTGACCTTGCTGGCTCAGGTGTTCGTCAAGGCTGAAGACGGCAAGCAGACGATCGAGCAACTGCTCAAGAGCCGTGGCGCGTCGATTGCCGGTTTCACGCTGTACGTCGTCGGCGAAGGCCTCGAGAAACGTTCGAACGACTTCGCTGCCGAAGTGGCTGCGCAGGCCGCCGCTGCTCAAAAATAAGCTTTAGAGGCCCTCACGACCATGACCGAAACGCCCAAATTCAAGCGAATACTGCTCAAACTCTCCGGCGAAGCGCTGATGGGCTCCGACGCCTACGGTATCAACCGTCAGACGATTTCGGAGATCGTCGGTGAGGTGAAGAGCGTCGTCGATCTGGGTGTGCAGGTCGGCGTCGTCATTGGTGGCGGCAATATCTTCCGCGGGGTGGCTCCGGCCGCCAGCGGCATGGATCGCGCGCAGGCCGACTACATGGGCATGCTGGCGACGGTGATGAACGGCCTCGCGCTGCAGGACGCCATGCGCACCGCCGGACTCGTCGCCCGCGTGCAGTCGGCGCTCAATATCGAACAGGTCGTCGAGCCCTACATTCGGGGCCGCGCGATCCGTTATCTCGAGCAGGGACGGACGGTTATTTTTGCCGGCGGCACGGGCAACCCGTTTTTTACCACCGATACGGCTGCCGCGCTGCGCGGCGCCGAAATCGGCGCCGAGATTGTACTCAAGGCAACGAAGGTCGACGGTATCTACTCGGCCGACCCGAAAAAAGACCCGCTGGCGACGCGTTACGACCGCATCAGTTTCAACGAGGCGATTTCGAAGAACCTCGCGGTGATGGACGCGACGGCGTTTGCCTTGTGTCGCGATCAACGACTGCCGATCAACGTCTTCTCGATTTTCAAGCCGGGCGCGCTCAAGCGCGTCGTTCTCGGCCAGGGTGAAGGCACTTTGGTCTATTGCTGAGGAGAGACGAGATGTCGATTGCCGATGTGAAAAACACCACCGAACATAAAATGCAGAAGTCGCTTGAAGCGCTCAAGGTCGATCTGGCCAAGGTTCGCACCGGGCGTGCACATATCGGCCTGCTCGACCATGTGCAGGTCGAGTATTACGGCTCCATGGTTCCGGTCAATACCGTCGCCAACATCACCTTGATTGATTCACGCACGCTCGGCGTCCAGGCTTGGGAAAAGGCCATGGCGCCCAAGGTCGAAAGAGCCATACGCGATTCAGACCTGGGACTTAATCCCGCCTCGCAAGGCGAGTTGATCCGCGTTCCCATGCCGGCGCTGACCGAAGAGCGGCGCCGCGATCTCATCAAGGTCGTCAAGCACGAATGCGAGAACGCGCGCATCGCGATGCGCAATTTGCGCCGCGACGCCAATGCCACGCTCAAGGATTTGCTCAAGAACAAGGCATGTTCCGAGGACGACGAGCGCCGGGCACAGGAGGATGTCCAGAAGCTCACCGACAAGCACGTCGCTGAAGTGGATAAGCAGTTCGCGCATAAAGAAGTCGAGTTGATGGCGGTTTGACGCCGGTGAAGAGACGTTCGATGACGACTTTTTCGAGTTCAACGTGCGACATTCCCGACACCGGTGACTTGCCCCGTCACGTGGCGATCATCATGGACGGCAACGGGCGCTGGGCCAGGCGCCGCTATCTGCCGCGTTTTGCCGGTCATCGGCGTGGCGTCGAGACGGTGCGCAACAGCGTCAAGTACTGCCTCGAACGAGGCATTCCGTATCTCACGCTATTTGCCTTCAGTTCCGAGAACTGGCGTCGACCCCGCGAAGAGGTGACGCTGCTCATGCAACTTTTCGTCCGCGCGTTGCAGCAGGAAGTTTCCCGGCTGGACAGCAACGGCGTACGTCTGTGCGTCGTCGGCGACCTCTCCCGCTTCGACGCCGAGCTGCAACTCCTCATTCACGAGTCGCAACGGAAGACCGCGGCCAACAACAAGCTGACCCTGACCATCGCCGCCAACTACGGAGGCCGCTGGGATATTCTCCAGGCGGTCAACCGCATGGCCGGCGAACAGCCGGACAAGCGCGGAGAGTGGAGCGAAGCGGATCTCGCGCCGTACCTCGCGATGAGTTATGCGCCCGAACCGGATCTGTTTATCCGCACCGGTGGCGAACAGCGCGTCAGCAACTTTCTCCTCTGGCAACTGGCTTACGCCGAATTCTATTTCACCGCGACTTTGTGGCCCGAGTTCGACGCGCAGGCATTCGACGCCGCGATCGCTTCGTACCGGCTGCGCGAGCGACGCTTCGGTCGAACCAGCGAGCAGTTGATCGCCGACCCGCATCCCTCTGCCGAGGCCAGTGCGCTGACCGAAGCTGTGGATTCCGGCCGGCCAGTCGAGCTCAGGATCAATGCTTAAAACGCGGATCCTCACGGCGCTGGTGCTGCTTGCCGTCTGCTTTACCGCGCTGTTTTATTTGCCGGCGGCCGGCTGGGTAGTGTTCGCCACGCTGATCGCCGCCGTCGCGGCATGGGAATGGGGCAAGCTGATGGGTTTCGGCGCGACTGCGCGTTTCGCGCTCGGCCTGGCCTTCATCGTGATCTGCGGCGTTATCGGCTTTGTCCAGCCCGCGGCCCTCGGGCTCGCCGATGGTTTTGCCGACGCGGCGTGGCGTTGGGGACGCTGGTTTTATCTCCCGGCAGCTTTTTTTTGGCTGCTCGTCGTTCCGCTCTGGATGCGCCGTCGCTGGGCACTGCCCAAATCGGCTTTCGGCGCTGCCATTGGCCTGTTGGTACTCCTGCCGCCTTGGCTGGCGCTGGTCCAACTGCGGCAAGCCGGTGCCTTGGCGCTGCTGGCGATCATGGCCACCGTCTGGGTCGCCGACATCGCGGCCTACGTATTCGGCCGCCGCTTTGGCAAACACAAGCTGGCGCCCACGATTAGTCCCGGTAAAACGTGGGAAGGCGCACTGGGCGGCGTCGCCGCTGTCGTCGCCTATGGTTTCGTTCTCGCCCCCAGACTGCCGGCGGCGCTCGCCAACCATTACGGCGTGTTGCTTGTCGTGCTCGTCGTTCTCACCGCAGTCGGCGTTGTCGGCGATCTTTTTGAGTCGCTGCTCAAACGCCAGGCCGGTCTTAAGGACAGCAGCAACGTCCTGCCCGGGCACGGCGGCGTGCTGGACCGCATCGACAGTCTGACCTCGACCCTGCCGCTCGTGGCGCTTGTCTGGTTGGCTCCCTGGCTTTAACCGGCGGCACATCGCATGCAAAAGCTTACGATTCTCGGATCAACCGGCTCAATTGGCGTCAGCACGCTCGACGTGATTCGTCGGCACCCACAGCGTTATCGGGTGATTGCGCTGTGCGCGCATAATCAGAGTGACCGGCTGTTCGCCCAGTGCCTCGAATTTCAGCCGGACTTTGCCGTAGTCCGGGACGCCGAACTCGCAGCGCAACTGCAGCGCCGCCTCGTGACGGCCGGCTGTCCGACGCGCGTCGAGTACGGACCTGACGCCTTGGTGCGCATGGCCGAGCTGCCCGAAGTGGACGCCGTCATGGCAGCCATCGTCGGTGCCGCCGGTTTGTGCTCAACGCTGGCCGCTGCGCTGGCCGGGAAAAAATTGCTGCTGGCGAACAAAGAGGCTCTGGTCATGGCCGGCCCGGTGCTGATGCGCGCTGTGCGCGAAAATGGCGCGGTACTGTTGCCGATAGATAGCGAACATAATGCTATATTTCAATCACTTCCGTATGACTATTCAGGTAATTTAACAAGAAGCGGCGTGCACAGCGTGCTGCTTACGGCGTCCGGCGGACCGTTTCGCACCCACTGCCTCGCCGACCTCGAACAGGTTACGCCGGAGCAGGCCTGTGCCCATCCGAACTGGGTGATGGGACGAAAAATTTCGGTCGATTCGGCGACCCTGATGAACAAGGGCCTTGAAATGATCGAGGCGCACTGGCTATTCGAGGTCCCAGCCGAGCAAATCGAAATTGTTATTCACCCGCAAAGCGTCGTGCATTCGCTCGTGCGCTACGTCGATGGTTCGGTGCTCGCCGAACTCGGCAACCCGGACATGCGCACACCGATTGCGCACGCGCTGGCATACCCGGAACGCATCGCCGCCGGCGTCGAGCCGCTCGACCTGTTCAAGGTCGCGGCGCTGCATTTCGAGCGGCCGGACTTCGAGCGCTTTCCCTGTC
>Ga0136636_10000451_pt1 | contig 20661 bp, 20 predicted proteins | sample AntDrymUQ8522106_2_FD_104653 | JGI IMG/M metagenome (GOLD analysis project Ga0136636, IMG submission 104653) | Polar desert sand microbial communities from Dry Valleys, Antarctica - metaG UQ852 (21.06) | ecosystem: Environmental > Terrestrial > Soil > Desert | place: Antarctica: Dry Valley... | reverse complement strand
TGCTCTTGTTTATGCTCTTGTTTATGCGCTTCCTCTTTACCGAACCGCTCTGCACCATGAAATACCAGAAAATACATTCGGAAAGAATAGAAAGCCGTGACAAATACGCCAGCCATAACCGCAAAATAGGCAAACCCTGCCCCGGGTATCTCCGATAGCGCAACGACTTCGATAATCGAATCCTTGGAGTAGAAGCCCGAAAGGAAAGGTGTACCGATCAATGCCAAAGAGCCTACCAGTGAGGTAATCCAGGTAATTGGCATATATTTTCGTAGCCCGCCCATTTTGCGGATGTCTTGTTCGTGATGCATGCCAATAATGACCGAACCTGCCGCAAGGAAAAGCAAAGCCTTGAAGAAAGCATGAGTCATCAGGTGAAAGATGGCGACAGAGTATGCCGAGGCACCCAAAGCAACCGTCATATAGCCTAACTGCGAAAGCGTGGAGTAGGCCACCACCCGCTTTATATCGTTTTGAATAATCCCGAGGAAACCCATGGAGAGCGCGGTAATTGCACCAATCACCAAAACAAAGGAAAGCGCCGTCGTCGACAATTCAAACAACGGTGACATCCGGGCAACCATAAAAATACCGGCAGTAACCATTGTGGCGGCGTGAATCAGCGCAGAAATCGGTGTCGGGCCTTCCATTGAATCAGGTAGCCACACATGCAAAGGCACTTGAGCCGACTTACCCATCGCTCCGATGAAAAGACAAATACATGTCAGCGTCATCAATGAAACAGTTGCCCAATCGCGACCCGCGAACAATGAAACCGTAGTTTCGGCAAGCCCTGGCGCCATCTCGAAGACAGTCGCATAATCAAGGGTACCGAAATGGGCCAAAATCAAGCCAATACCTAAAATAAAACCAAAGTCACCGACCCGATTTACCAGAAAAGCTTTCATATTGGCAAAAATAGCTGTCGGACGGGTGTACCAAAAACCAATCAGCAGATATGAGACGAGACCAACAGCCTCCCAACCAAAGAAGAGCTGCATGAAGTTGTTGCTCATGACCAGCATCAGCATGGAGAAGGTGAACAACGAAATGTAACTGAAGAAACGGTTATAGCCAGGGTCTTCGCGCATATAGCCAACGGTGTAGATGTGCACCATCAAGGAGACGAAAGTAACGACAAGCATCATCGTCGTTGTCAATGTATCAATCAGAAACCCGACTTCAAAGCGGTAGTCGCCACTGGTAATCCATGTATAAACCGTTCCATTGAAGGTATGACCGGCCTGTACATCCATAAAAATAATGACCGAAAAAACAAAGGATATCGCCACGCCAGCAATGGTTGCCGTGTGCGCAAGCCAGCGCGGAATGATCCGGCAAAACAGGCCCGCAATCATGGCACCAACCAAAGGTGCCAAAGGCACGAGCAGATAGAGTTTTTGCATTTCCATGGTTAACCCTTGAGGCTGCCCAAGTCATCCACATGGATGCTCTTGAGGTTACGGAACAGCACGATCAGAATGGCCAGACCGATCGCGGCTTCTGCTGCGGCAACGGTAAGGATGAAGAAAACAAAAACTTGACCAGATAGATCCTGCAGAAAATGGGAAAACGCGACAAAATTCATGTTGACCGCAAGAAGCATCAACTCGATGGCCATCATCAGTACTATCAGGTTTTTCCTGTTTAGAAAAATGCCGACAACGCCAATCGCGAAAATAATCGCACCAAGTATCAGGAAATGTGACAGTGTAAGAGTTAACATTTGGGCGCCCCTGGTTCAGTCTTTTTCGACCGGCATTTGTAGGACACGCACGCGATCCTTAGCCTTGACGAAGACCTGCTGATTCGGATTAGTATATTTTGATTTTTTAGGGCCGCGGTGAGTCAAAACAATTGCAGCAATCATACCCACCAACAAGACAATAGAGGCGAGTTCAAAGGGATAGACATATTCGCTGAACATCAGAGCGCCAATACTCTTGGTATTGGAAACTCCGGCAGTTGTTATGATCTCTGCCGCCGGCACCTGAAGGTACTTGCTACCTAGCACCAAACCCATCTCGACAACCATTAAAACGCCCAATAGGGCACCTAGGGGTAGATAGTTCCAAAACCCCTGGCGAACACGATCAATATTAATATCGAGCATCATTACAACAAACAGGAACAAGACCATTACAGCACCGACATAAACCAGAATGATGGCTATGGCGAGAAACTCCGCCTGTAGCAAAGCCCAAATTCCACCACATGTAAAGAACGCTAGAATTAAACCAAGGGCTGCGTGTACCGGGTTTCTAGCGGTAATCACGCGTAAGCTGGCTGCGATCAAAATCGCCGACAGAAAGAAAAAAACAAATGTCTGAAAATCCATCACTAGTACCTGTTATCGGTAAGGTGCATCAAGTTCACGATCTTTGGCAATCTGTGCCTCGTAGCGGTCACCAGTCGCCAGCAGCATTTGCTTGGTGTAATACAGGTCACCACGTTTTTCTCCGTGATATTCAAATATACGTGTTTCGACGATCGCATCGACCGGACACGCCTCTTCACAGAAGCCGCAGAAAATGCACTTAGTCAAATCGATGTCGTAACGTGTGGTACGGCGCGAACCGTCATCACGGGGTTCGGCCTCAATAGTGATCGCCAATGCCGGGCAAATTGCCTCGCAAAGTTTACATGCAATGCAACGCTCTTCACCATTCGGGTAACGACGCAAGGCATGCAACCCACGAAAGCGAGAGCTTTGCGGCGTTTTTTCTTCTGGATACTGAACAGTAATCTTGCGGGCAAAAAAATATTTACCCGTTACTGCCATTCCTTTCAACAACTCCTTGAGGAGGAGGCTGTTGAAGATTTCCTTCATCGAACCCATAAGTTTCTCCTCATTTCCAGATATTCAACGGCGACATCATCCACAGTCCGATGACAAGAAGCCAAATCAAACAAATCGGCAAAAATACCTTCCAGCCCAAACGCATCAACTGGTCATAACGATATCGCGGGAATGTGGCGCGAAACCAGAGGAATAGCAGCAAGATGAAAGACATCTTGGCAAATAACCAAAGAATGCCATCCGGCAGGAAACCGACCGGTGATAACCATCCGCCAAGAAACAGGAGCGAAGTCAGCGTAGCGATCAGAATCATGTTGGCGTATTCAGCCAGGAAGAACAGCGCGAACGCCATACCTGAATACTCAATATGAAAACCCGCAACGATTTCAGATTCGCCTTCAGCTACGTCAAATGGAGCTCGGTTAAGTTCAGCTGTACCCGAAATCAAATAGACAATAAACATGGGAAAAAGCGGGAGCCAGTTCCAAGACAAAAATCCAATTCCTAAATCAGCGAACCTACCATGATCTTGGCCATTAACGATTTCGACTAGATTCAAACTATTAGAAACCATCAGGACAACGATCAGCGAAAATCCCATCGCGATTTCGTAAGAAACCATTTGGGCTGCAGATCTCATTGCACCAATGAAGGCATATTTCGAGTTAGAAGCCCAACCGGAAAGGATGACCCCGTAAACTCCGATCGAGGTTATCGCCATTATATAGAGTAGGCTGGCATCGATGTTTGCAAGAACCAATGTGTCCGTAAAAGGCATCACTGCCCAGGCAGCAAGCGCAGGTGCTATTGCCAGCATTGGTGCAATGATAAAGACACCCTTGCTGGCACTACTCGGAACAATAATTTCTTTCAGCAGTAATTTTAAGCCGTCAGCAATTGGTTGTATCAAACCCCAAGGTCCAACACGATTTGGTCCAATTCTGACCTGCATAAAGCCGATTACTTTACGTTCAGCTAATGTCAGATATGCGACACCCAGCATTAGTGGGGCAACAATAAAAACAATCTTAATAAGTGTCCAGACTGCAGGCCAGACACCACCAAATATCCCTTGTCCAAAATTCATCAGTGCGTCCATTTATGCACGCTCCACAGAAATCAGGCCAAACATTTCACCTAGCATAGCTGTACTCGTATGCGCAGCGGCAACACGAACACAACTAACAGGAACGGCATTGTCAGCCATTGCGATTAACATGGCCTCACCCTGGCCTTGCTTTACTTTAACTTTCTCACCAGCAACTAGGCCTAGCAGCGACAGTGTCTGCTCATTTAAGCGGGCAGTTGGCGCTTTTGCATCGGTAGTCTGTTGCAAAACTGGAGAACGACGAACCATTGGATCAGCGAAGTTAATCGGCACATCCGAAATGCGCTGCAGACCTTCATTTATAACTGGCAATTGAATTACTACACTATTCAATTCATTGCTTAACCCAGATAAAAATTCTGCATCTTTTCCCAGAACTTCATCACGAACCGACTCACTGGACTCATAGTTAAAACCATCAATATTCAGGACATTGCCTAAAACACGAAGAATTTTCCATGCGGGACGAGAATCACCACGTGATTTAACAACCCCATTAAAACTTTGTATGCGCCCTTCGGTATTTACAAATGTTCCGGCAGTTTCTGTATAAGGAGACATCGGCAATATCACATCAGCGTATTCAAGAGCTGGTGTATGTTTAAATGCTGACATAAAGACAACTAAGCTAGCTTGCTTAAGTGCATTTACTACCAATTGAGGGTTAGCACAATCCAACTCAGGCTCAATGCCCATTAAGACGTATGCTTTACGTTCGCTTTCAAACATTTGAAGAGCATTTGCTCCCGTCGGGAATGAACGTGCAGCATATCCACCGACGGTATTGGCACCCTCTCCTAAAAACCCAACTGTTGCATTTATCAGTCGCCCCAACTCGAGAGCGAGAGCGTGCAACTGTGTAGCTTCCTTAGTCTGAGTTGCCACATTTCCAAGAAAAATTGCTCGCTTCTCACCTTCAATAAGGCTCTGCGCAATTTTCTTAGCGGTTTCACAAACATCAACCGTAATTACACTAGCGATAGTTTCGACATTTTTTAAAGTAGCTGCTGCTTTCACAATGGCAGCTAAAGCCTGAACCAATTGTGCTGGAGCTACAGATATCTTGGCGTGGAAATCAATCAATTGATCATCATCACTAACCGAAAGCATACTTACTTTAGTGAATTTTTTAGCTGCCTGGCGCAGTCGCTGAGCAATAAGTGGGTGATCTTTACGCAAAAACGAACCAATGACCAAGGCTGCATCTAGCTCCTTAATATCCGAAAGCCGTATGCCCAACCAAGGCGTTCCTAAAGTCTTAGAGTCAGAGTCAAAATCAGTACGGCGCGGGCGGAAGTCAGTATTATTACTTCCGAGCCCCTTCATAACTTTCCCGAGAAGGAACAATTCTTCTACTGTTGAACTTTGTGCAGCCAAAGCCGCGATACTGTCGCCGCCATGCTCGCGGGAAACATCTTTCAAACCATGCGTCACATAATCTAGAGCAACGTTCCAGTTAACCTCACGCCATACTCCGCCCTGCTTAACCATCGGTTTGGTAAGGCGCTCATCTGAATTCAAGGCCTGATAAGAGAATCTCTCTTTATCAGAAATCCAGCACTCATTAACTGCCTCGTTTTCACGTGGCAAAACCCGCATTACGCTATCGTGTTTAACCTGAACAACCAGATTCGCACCAACGGAGTCGTGAGGGCTCACTGATTTACGACGCTGCAATTCCCATGATCGGGCTGTGTAACGGAAAGGCTTGGACGTCAGGGCACCAACAGGACAAAGGTCAATCATGTTGCCAGACAATTCGGAATCAACGGTGCGCCCAAGGAATGTAGTGATTTCGGAATGCATATTCCTATTCGCCATTCCAAGTTCCATTATGCCTCCGACCTCCTGCCCAAATCGAACGCATCGTGTGCAGTGAATACAACGGCTCATTTCCTCCATGGAAATAAGTGGCCCAACATTCTTGTGAAATACAACGTGCTTTTCTTCGGTATAACGGCTTTTCATTGGGCCATATCCGACTGACATGTCTTGTAACTGACACTCTCCACCCTGATCGCAAATAGGGCAATCAAGCGGATGGTTAATAAGCAGAAATTCCATTACCCCTTTTTGGGCTTTGACTGCCAGATCGGAGTGGGTAAAAACCTTCATGCCGTTAGTTACCGGTGTCGCACAAGCAGGTAGCGGCTTCGGCGCCTTTTCAACCTGCACAAGGCACATGCGGCAGTTTGCTGCAATTGACAGTTTCTTGTGGTAACAAAAGTGCGGGATATAAACGCCAATCTGTTGCGCGGCATCCATCACCGTGCTTCCGTCTGGCACCTGCGCCTTTTTTCCATCGATTTCGATTTCTAGCATGTCGCTACCTTGTAGGCAGTTCTATCGTATCTATTACTTGGAAGACTTCGGTTAAACCGGAGCCTTATGGAAGCCACTGCCGGCCCATTGAACATCTTTGGGAATCAGACAGGTCTTGTGTTCAATATGGTATTCAAATTCATTGCCAAAATGCTTGAGAAAACTCTGTACCGGTAGAGCAGCCGCATCACCGAGGGCACATATGGTCCGTCCCATGATGTTACCCAACACACTATTGAGTAAATCAATATCTTCTGGCTTGCCGAGTCCGTTTTCGATGCGATGAACTACTTTGTACATCCAAGCAGTACCTTCTCGGCAAGGCGTGCATTGTCCGCAGGATTCTTCATAATAGAAAAACGATAAACGCTCCAAAGCCTTAACCATGCACACAGTCTCGTCCATGACAATGACTGCACCAGAACCAAGCATCGATCCGGCCTTGCTGATGGAATCGTAATCCATCGTCGTATCCATCATTACCGCACCAGGAACAATCGGCGCCGATGATCCACCAGGAATGACGGCTTTGATCTTACGCCCACCGCGCATACCGCCACACATCTCGAGCAGCGTTGAAAAAGGTGTTCCTAAGGGAATTTCATAATTACCCGGGCGATTCACATGACCGGATACCGAAAACAGTTTGGTGCCGCCATTATTGGGCTTACCAAGATTCAGAAACTCTTCACCACCCATTTTCAGGATAAATGGGATGGAAGCAAATGTTTCAGTATTATTAATAGTTGTTGGTTTGCCATACAAACCGAACGATGCTGGGAAGGGTGGCTTAAACCGCGGCTGACCTTTTTTTCCTTCAATCGACTCAAGCAGCGCAGTCTCTTCGCCGCAGATATATGCGCCATAGCCATGGTGAGCAAACAATTCGAAATTAAATCCTGACCCGAGTATATCTGCACCTAGAAAGCCAGCTGCACGAGCCTCATCCAAAGCTTCTTCAAAACGTTTGTAGGTTTCCCATATTTCACCATGAACATAATTGTATCCACGGTTTGCACCCATTGCGTAGGCGGCAATTGCCATACCTTCAATAACCGAATGCGGGTTGAAACGCATAATATCGCGGTCTTTGAACGTACCTGGCTCGCCTTCGTCAGTATTACAGACAACATACTTGTCACCAGGAAATGAGCGCGGCATGAATGACCATTTCAAGCCGGTTGGAAATCCGGCGCCACCGCGACCACGAAGAACGGATTTTTTAACCTCGCTGATTACCTCTTCCTGCGATATCTTGTTTTCAAGAATTCGCTTGAGTTGTACGTAGCCACCACGAGCAACGTAATCACTTAGGCGCCAAGTATTGTCGCCATCGAGACCTTCCATCAGCACACCATTGATCGAACCAAGCATTGCCATTATTTGCACTCCTCGAGCAGCTTGTCGATCTGTTCTGGATGCATATGACTGCACATCGTACGGTTATTAATGATCAACACCGGAGCATCACCACAAGCCCCCATGCACTCGCCCTCTTTTAGGGAAAACTTTCCATCGGCGGTTACTTCACCATAACCAATTCCAAGTTTGTTTTTAACGTACTCGCCTGCCTGATATCCACCTGACAATGCACATGGAAGATTCGTACAAACCATGATCTTGTATTTACCAACTGGTTTTAGATCGTACATATTGTAAAAAGAAGCAACCTCATAGGCAGCCATTGGAGGCATCTCAAGATAGAGAGCCACAGCCTCAATTGCTACAGGAGGCAACCAGCCTTTTTCTTCCTGCGCGAGGGCCAGACACGCCATGACGGCTGACTGCTTTTGAATAGCGGGGTACTTAGCTACCTCGCGAGCGAATTTCTGGAGGGTTTCAGGAGAAAACATCAGCGGTCAATCTCGCCAAAAACGATATCTTGGGTGCCGATTATCGTAACAACGTCGGCAATCATATGGCCTCTAGCCATCTCATCCATACCCGCTAGATGCACATAGCCTGGAGCGCGAATCTTCATACGGTACGGCTTATTTGCACCGTCTGAAACAAAATAAATACCAAACTCACCCTTGGGGTGTTCGATTGCCGCATAGGCCTCGCCGGCCGGAACGTGAATCCCTTCAGTGAATAGCTTGAAGTGATGGATCAGTTCTTCCATATTTGACTTCACACTTTCACGCGGCGGCGGTGCCACTTTATGATTCTGGGTAATCACTGGCCCAGGATTTTTGCGTAACCAAGCAATACACTGCTTAATGATCCGGTTTGACTGGAGCATTTCTTCCATGCGCACTAGGTAACGGTCATAACTATCGCCGTTCACGCCTACTGGAATATCAAAATCAACTTTGTCGTATGCAGCGTACGTTTGTTTTTTACGCAGATCCCATGCGATCCCGGACCCTCTTAACATTGCACCTGAAAACCCCATCTGCAATGCACGGTCTGGCGATACCACACCAACATTAACCAAACGTTGTTTCCAAATCCGGTTATCTGTCAATAAGGTATGGTATTCGCTGTGGTATACCGGAAATCGATTGGTAAAGTCCTCGAGGAAATCGAGTAGCGACCCACTTCGATTTACGTTTAACTCTTTCGCTTTTTTGGCACTTGTCCAAGTAGACTCTTCGTATTGAGGCATACGATCAGGCAGATCGCGATATACACCACCCGGACGATAATATGCTGCATGCAGACGTGCGCCAGAAACCGCCTCATAGGCGTCCATCAGATCTTCCCGCTCACGGAAAGTATAGAGCGCCATCGTCATCGCTCCAACGTCGAGAGCGTGACACCCAATCCATAACAAATGATTGAGCAGTCGAGTAACCTCGTCGAACATCGTACGGATGTATTTGCCGCGCTCAGGAACCTCAATACCCAGCAATTTCTCTGTCGCCAAGCAGTAGGCATGCTCGTTACACATCATTGATACGTAATCGAGTCGATCCATATATGGAACCGACTGCACCCAAGTACGAGTCTCAGCTAGCTTTTCAGTGGCGCGATGCAATAGCCCAATATGCGGATCTGCACGCTGGACAACCTCGCCATCCAATTCAAGCACTAGACGCAGCACACCGTGCGCAGCTGGATGCTGAGGACCAAAATTTAGTGTGAAATTCCGGATATCAGCCATGTAGCGTGTCCCCGTATGTACCTTCGCGCAGAATGCGCGGTGTATTTTCGCGCGGCTCAATCGTTACCGGCTGGTAGACCACTCGAGCCTGATCGGGGTCATAACGCATTTCAACATGTCCTGATATTGGAAAGTCCTTACGGAATGGATGCCCAATAAATCCATAATCGGTAAGAATCCGCCTTAGATCGTCGTGCCCAACGAAGGCAATACCGTAAAGATCAAATGCTTCGCGCTCAAACCAGTTAACGCTTTTCCATACACCGGTGATTGAATCAACCACTGGAAATTCATCATCCTCGGCAAATACACGAACCCTTAAGCGCCAATTATTAACTATTGAAAGCAAGTGGACCACCGCAGCAAAACGTCGTCCCTGCCAAGCCCCCTCTCCGTAGGTTGAATAATCAACGCCACATAGGTCGACCAATTCTTCAAACTGAAGATCAGACTCATCTCGTAATGCAGTCATTACAAAAAGGTAGTCAGCTGCAGCAACTTCGATGGTTAACTCACCGAGAGCAAGCGTCAATGACTTGAGCTTTTCCCCGAAGTGGTTTTGTAAGTTTTGGCTAAGCGTTTCCAGCTTGGCAGACATATCTAATCAGCCTTGGCAATTAACGTGCAATTGTGTTGGTACGACGAATTTTGTTCTGCAGCTGAATTATGCCGTATAGCAAGGCTTCTGCCGTCGGCGGACACCCTGGTACATAAATATCAACCGGCACAATACGATCACAGCCGCGAACTACTGAATACGAATAATGATAATAACCGCCGCCATTGGCACACGAGCCCATAGAAATAACCCAACGCGGCTCAGCCATCTGATCGTAAACTTTACGCAATGCTGGCGCCATTTTATTTGTCAGAGTACCAGCAACAATCATCACATCGGATTGTCGTGGGCTCCCTCGAAAAACAACACCAAATCGATCTAGGTCATAACGCGAGCAACCAGCATGAATCATCTCGACAGCACAACAAGCCAAACCAAACGTCATTGGCCACAAAGAACCTGTGCGCATGTAGTTAATGAGCTTGTCAGCCGTAGTAGTGACAAAGCCTTCTTGGAGAACGCCTTCAATAGCCATGGCTTATTCCCATTCAAGCGCACCCTTGGCCCAGGCATATACATAACCCACAACCAGGATGACAACAAAAATCAGCATTTCAACAAAACCGAACACCTTTATCGACTCTGTTGCGACAATATCTTTGAAAATCGAAGCCCAAGGGAACAAAAACGCAATTTCCAAGTCAAAAAGAATGAAGAGGATTGCAATGAGGTAATAGCGCACATCAAATTTCATGCGCGCATCCTCAAACGCCTCAAAGCCGCACTCGTAAGGTGAGTTTTTTTCTGCATCCGGACGATGTGGAGCCAGAAGGAAACCCATCGCTATCGGCAGAACGCCGACCGCAACCCCAACCAGTACGAACATCAAAATCGGAAAGTAGTTTTCCATGCCCGCCGCCAAAATTCAGTTTCTTGTACGAAACAGTACACCGTTTAGTGACTGCCCCAATTTATTGGTGCCGACGGCGAGACTCGAACTCGCACAGCTTGCGCCACTACCCCCTCAAGATAGCGTGTCTACCAATTTCACCACGTCGGCACTTAACTTCACTTCCTAAGCGAGGATTATTGCTCAGGAAGCCACTGCATTACTTTGGAATTTCTTTTGCTTTAGATTCCGCACCAACCGTTGCCGCAGGAACCTCACCACCCGTCAACGCAGGCTGTGTGACCGTTTGTGATTGTACCGTCTCTTGCATCACACTGCCAATCGTTTTCGGCTTGCTTGATGCAACATAAGCCAAAGCTAAACTTGTAACAAAGAAAACTGCTGCAAGAATACCCGTAGCTCGGCTTAAAAAGTTTGCCGATCCGGTCGCACCAAATAGGCTACCGGAGGCTCCACTACCAAACGCAGCCCCCATATCAGCCCCCTTGCCATGCTGCATCAGGACCAATCCGATAATCGACAGCGCAACAAGAATATGTACAGTTAAAACTATAGAAAAAAGCCAATTCATTTTTTTACGCCTATCAATTTGCCGCCCGGCAAATTGCCAGAAAATCATCCGCAACCAACGCAGCGCCACCGATCAAACCACCATCGATATCATGCTGCGCAAACAATTCCAGCGCATTCTGCGGCTTTACACTACCGCCATACAAAATACGCAAACCACCCGCTATTTCAGAATCCAGCAAAGCTACTTGCGCCCTGATTGCTGCATGCACCTCTTGGGCTTGCTGTGGGGATGCTGTAACCCCGGTACCAATAGCCCAAACTGGCTCATAAGCAAGCACAGCTGATTTTAGGGCAGCAACACCAACTCGATTAAGCACTGCATCCAATTGACGAGCAACCACCATTGCTGTTGAACCAACTTCCCGTTCAGTCAATGTTTCACCAACACACAGAACTGGCAGCAAACCGGATTTTTGTGCTGCCTCAAATTTGGTAGCAACATCACTATCGGACTCACCAAACAGATTACGCCGCTCGGAATGTCCAACAAGAGCATATCGACAGCCAAACTCTGCCAGCATTAATGCGGATACCTCACCGGTAAAAGCACCGTTTGCGTGCTCGCTAACCGACTGAGCCCCCCAAGTCACTTTCGACCCGGACAGGATCGATTGCACCTGAAAAAGGTACGGGTAAGGCACACAAACGGCAATATCGCAGTTAAGTCCGACTTCCCCGGCTTTAATACGCTCGAGCAAAATCTGATTCTGCTCAAGACTGCCATACATTTTCCAGTTTCCAGCGACGAGCTTTTTTCGCATGAGCTAAGCAGTTCTGAAGGTGAAAAACCTGTGGATTATAGCGGTCGAGACAATTTTCGGTCAATCCTCAGATGACAGCAATTGAATTTACTGAGAAATATCACGTACAACACTTGCCAGTTTTTCGGCTGCTTCCAAGACTTCATCGGCGTTTTCCCCCTCGACCATGACCCGTAGTAACGGTTCGGTTCCGGATGCACGCAAGAGCACACGACCCCGCCCTTCAAGGCGAGCCTCAGTTTCAGCTAGTGCCACTCCAATTCTTGGATCATCTTTCCACGGGAAGCCTTTTGCCATTGGCACATTGATCAGTTTTTGGGGATACAAAACAAGATCACCAAGCAAGTCTTTTAAGGTACCGCCAGCTTCTTTTAGTGCAGCTAGCACCTGCAGCGCCGCAACAGTGCCATCCCCTGTCGTATGTCGATCGAGCGCCAAAATATGACCGGAATTTTCCCCACCATAAAGCCAACCCTGTTCATTCAACATCTCAACTACATAGCGATCGCCGACTGCGGCTCGACCAAACGGCACTCCCATCTTGCCTAGTGCATGCTCCAGCGCAAGATTGGTCATCAGGGTACCCGCCACCCCCTTCACTGGGCCATTTTTTGCGCGACTCTTCACGATGGCAAAAAGTAGCTGATCGCCATCGTAAAGATTGCCTTCTGCATCGACCATCAGGATTCGGTCAGCATCGCCATCCAGTGCCACGCCAATATCCGCACTATTGGCCAGAACCGCCTCACGCAGGGCCTTGGGCGCAGTAGCTCCGAAACCATCGTTAATATTTATACCATCCGGCTTCGTTCCAATTTCGACAATTTCTGCGCCAAGTTCATGGAACACATCGGGCGCAGTCTGATATGCCGCACCATGGGCACAATCTACGACTATTTTCAGGCCACGAAGATCATATTCGTTAGGAAAAGTACCCTTGCAAAACTCGATATATCGTCCACGCGCATCATCAATTCGTTTAACTTTTCCTAATTCAGCCGACGATACACAAACCATTGGTTGATCAATTTCTGCCTCGATCGCATGCTCAACATCATCTGGCAATTTGGCACCCTGCGCCGAGAAAAACTTTATGCCGTTATCGTAGTAAGGATTATGGGAGGCAGAAATGACAATCCCCGCCTGCAAACGAAGTGCTCGAGTTAAATATGCGACTGCAGGCGTTGGCAAGGGGCCAACCAGGCAAACATCGACACCAGCCGCAGAAAAGCCCGCTTCTAAAGCTGACTCAAGCATATATCCAGAAATACGGGTGTCCTTGCCGATCAAAACGGAAGGGCGTTCGCCGGCTGGCATGTTGCTCTGTTTTAGTAAAACTTTGCCAGCTGCATACCCCAACCGCATGACAAAATCCGGCGTAATTGGTGATTGACCAACGAGACCACGCACACCATCGGTGCCAAAATATTTTTTACTCATTTTAATTCCCCTTGTTCGATAGCTGCCAAGACTGACAAAGCATCTTTGGTTGCAGCCACATCATGCACACGCAATATTTTCGCACCTTTTTGGGCAGCGAGCAGCGCCGCTGAGATACTCGCTGCTTGGCGCTGCTCAACTGGGCGCCCCGTAATCGCCCCCAACATCGATTTTCGTGAAACACCAACAAGCAATGGCAGGTCATGACTACTTACTGCGGTCAACGCCCTAAAGAGGGCTAAATTCTGATCTAGTGTTTTGCCGAAACCAAAACCAGGGTCAAGAATGATCCGTTCAGTAGCTACCCCTGCCTGCAGGCAGCGATTACTTGCCAATGACAAAAAGTCATGCACTTCTACAACTACATCCTCGTAACACGGGGCTTGTTGCATCGACCCGGGCTGCCCTTGCATATGCATTATGCAAATAGCGCAATCACTTGCCGACACAGTTGAAAGCGCAACTGGATTGGACATACCAGTAATGTCATTAATCATCGTAGCACCGGCAATTAGCGCAGCGCGCATTACGGCTGGTTTATAGGTATCAACCGAAACCGGAACACCCCAAGTTACAATTTCCTTAAGCACTGGTATCAAGCGCTGCAGCTCTTCACTCTCAGAGGTTGGAATCGCTCCCGGGCGCGATGACTCGGCACCGATATCGAGGATATCCGATCCCGCTTCGAATTGTAGACGGGCATGCTCAATGGAGCGATCAACACTGCCAACCAAACCATCACCGGAAAACGAATCCGGTGTCAGATTAACAATTCCCATGAGCAATGGGCGAGAGAGTGATAGCCGATAGGGGCCGCAATGGAGAAGTGACATGGCTCAAATGAAAAAGGCCGGGAGAACACTCCCGGCCAAGTTTGTCGTCGTATAAATCAGGCTGTCGCAGGCGCTGTCGGCTCTGCTCCCGGCGTATCGCTCGGGGTTGATGAGCGCGCCGTACTTTGCGTGGGCTTGGGAGGACGCGGTGGCTTGCCAGCCATGATGTCGTTGATTTGCTCAGCATCGAGTGTTTCCCACTCAAGAAGCGCCTGCGCCATCACTTCAACCTTGTCACGATTCTCTTCAAGCAATTTGCGGGCAAGCGCGTATTGCTCGTCGATAATGCGGCGCATTTCGGTATCGACCTTCTGCATCGTCGCTTCGGACAGATTTTTGTGCTGCGTCACTGAACGGCCTAAGAAGACCTCGCCCTCATTTTCACCATAGACCATAACGCCAAGGTCAGACATGCCGTAGCGAGTAACCATGTCGCGAGCCATTCCAGTAGCTCGCTCGAAGTCATTCGAAGCACCAGTCGTCATCTGATTCATGAACAATTCTTCGGCGATCCGACCACCAAAAAGAACAGCAATCCGACTCATCAAATATTGACGGTCATAGGCGTAGCGATCTTCTTCCGGCAACTGCATGGTCAGGCCCAAGGCGCGACCGCGCGGAATGATCGTGACCTTATGTACTGGATCGGACTTCGGCATCAGTTTTGCGATCACCACGTGACCCGACTCGTGATATGCAGTATTTTTCTTTTCGTCGTCGTTCATCACCATGCTGCGGCGCTCGGCGCCCATCATGATTTTGTCTTTGGCCTTCTCAAAGTCGTCCATATCAACCAGACGCTTGTTGCCACGAGCCGCAAACAAGGCTGCTTCATTGACCAGATTGGCCAGATCAGCGCCGGAAAAACCCGGTGTGCCACGCGCAATGATGTCAGCTTTGACATCGCCGGAGATCGGCACTTTGCGCATATGCACCTTGAGGATTTCCTCACGACCACGAATATCCGGCAACGGCACGACGACTTGGCGGTCGAAGCGACCCGGGCGCAGCAAAGCTGGGTCAAGTATGTCAGGACGATTGGTCGCAGCAACCACAATGATGCCGGCGTGACCTTCAAAGCCATCCATTTCAACCAGCAACTGGTTCAAAGTCTGCTCACGTTCATCATTTCCACCACCGACGCCAGCACCGCGATGGCGGCCAACAGCATCGATTTCGTCGATAAAAATGATGCACGGCGAGTGCTTCTTGGCATTCTCGAACATGTCGCGAACACGCGCAGCGCCGACACCAACGAACATTTCGACGAAGTCCGATCCGGAAATACTGAAGAAAGGCACCTTGGCTTCGCCAGCAATTGCCCGGGCGAGCAAGGTTTTACCAGTACCCGGGTTGCCAACCAAGAGCACACCCTTGGGAATACGGCCACCCAGCTTCTGAAATTTTGATGGGTCGCGCAGGAAATCAACGAGTTCCTGCACTTCCTCTTTGGCTTCGTCGCAACCTGCAACATCAGCAAAAGTTATCGTGTTCTGCGCTTCGTCAGTCATCCGAGCGCGCGACTTACCGAAGGAGAATGCACCGCCTTTACCGCCGCCCTGCATCTGACGCATAAAGAATACCCAGACGCCAATCAGCAACAACATTGGGAACCAACTGACGAAAAGGCTCATCAGGAAGGACTGTTCCTCCTCAGGTTTAGCTTCAATCTTGACGCCATTCTTCAGCAGATCAGAAACTAGCCAGAGATCCGGTGGCGCATAAGATGTAATGCGCTTGCCTTCGGTGGTTGTGGCCTTCAAGGTACGGCCTTCCATCACCACTTTGCTGATGCGGCCCTGCTTCACCTCTTCGATGAACTGGGAATACTCGATAGAACCTTGGGCGACCTGACGGGTGTTGAATTGATTAAACACCGTCATCAGTACAAGACCGATGACCAGCCAAATTGCGAGGTTTTTGAACGTATTGTTCAAGCTTGCACTCCTTCTACTGCTTCGAGCGATAAAAACGCCATTCTAAACAAAAGTTTCAGCGCAATATACGGCCAAGCAAATAAAGCTCGGCACTTCTGTCACGCGAAGCATCTGGTTTGCGTACAACAACCGACTGAAACGCTTCACGCATTGAACGGATAAAATTTTCGTAATCTGTTCCCTGAAACACTTTGACCAGAAAAGCGCCCTCAGGTTTCATGTGAGCGAGAGCAAATTCAAGACTCAGTTCAGCGAGGTGCATGATTCGCGCCTGATCAACCAATGGTACCCCTGACATATTGGGGGCCATATCAGACATTACAAGACCAACTTGCCGACCTTTTAGTTTTTCTTTCAACTTTACCAGAACACCATCTTCGCGAAAGTCGCCTTGAATGAATTCAACGCCGTGGATCGGATCCATTTCAATCAAGTCGAGCGCAAAGACCAAACCGCCGTCGCCAACACGCTTGACGGCCACCTGCGACCAGCCACCGGGTGTTGCCCCGAGGTCAACGACGACCTCGCCCCGCTTCAGCAGCTTGTCCTTGTCGTCGATTTCCATTAGTTTGAAAGCGGCGCGCGAGCGCCAACCTTCTTTCCTGGCGAGCTGCACATACGGGTCATTGAAATGCTCACGCATCCAAGCTTTACTGGTCCTGGTTCTAGCCATTCGGTAAAATGCCGTTTTTGAAAGGTTTTCTCATGCTTCCATTATCCTCTGACGAGCGCCGCGAATTACGTGCCCGTGCTCATAATCTCAATCCTGTTGTCTCAATTGCCGAAAGCGGCCTGACCGAGTCTGTAATAAAGGAAATCGAAGTCAATCTCAAAGCACACGAACTAATCAAAATTCGCGTGTACGGCGACAGTCGTGAAAACCGTGAAGCCTACTTCGCCCAGATCTGCAGCGAACTTGATGCCGCTCCGGTGCAACACATCGGCAAACTACTTGTAGTCTACCGCCCAGACCCAGCCAGCAAAGCTGCGGTCAACGCCGCAAACAGCACAAAATCACGCCGTTCAGCGGCCGAACCACGGCGGACGAAACGCAGCTTTCAAGGCTGATCAGCGTAGCCCTCGATTTACCCAAACGACGAGCCACAACCCCAGCAAACTCTGTATCAGATAGAGGATGCTGGAGATGCCATGCCAAGTAGCAAAGCGGTCGCGCAAGACGCTTTCCATCACCTCACGCGGCAAGGCATCGGCTTTTAGCTGCACCATAAGTGGCTGAATACCAAACTGGCTGGCTGCGGCCAGCAAACCCATTAGCAATACCAACCAAAAAACTGCACTGCGAAAAAAACGGCTCCCCAAGCGGGCGAATAAAAAAATCAATAAATAAACCGAACAACCCAGCCCAAGCCAGCCAATCAAGCTAAATAATTTGCCAGCGACTAAGCCCGCTAGTTGACGGTCGCCAAGACTGGAAAACAGAATAGGTGCTGCCAAGTAGCCAATTGTCCACAAGCCACCGACCCACAAGGTGATGACTATCAAATACAAGGCTTCGGAGAATTTGCGCATGATCCTGATAACCCGGCGTCAGACTATCAAGGAGCAAAAACTTGCCGTGACAGACGTAATCATTTGGACAGATCAACGCTGAAGATCATTCGTAACGCACGTCGATGATTTCGTATTCACGTAATCCGCCCGGCGCCTGAACCTGAGCGATATCGCCGGCATACTTGCCGATCAGCGCACGAGCCATGGGCGAACTAACGGAAACTTTGCCTACCTTGATATCAGCCTCATCTTCACCAACGATCTGATAGGTCACGTTTTTTCCGGAATCCTGATCTTCAATATCCACCGTTGCACCAAAAACACAACGGCCATCAGCATCAAGCAATTTCGGGTCAATGATCTGGGCATTAGAAAGCTTGCCATCCACTTCTTGGATACGCCCTTCGACAAAGCCCTGGCGCTCTTTGGCGGCATCGTATTCGGCATTCTCGGAAAGATCGCCATGCGAACGCGCCTCGGCGATCGCCGCGATAACGCTCGGCCGCTCGATGGTTTTGAGCCGATGTAACTCATCACGCAGTTTTTCAGCACCAGCTACGGTCAACGGAACTTTGCTCATATTTTCTTTCAGCAAAAGCAAAACCGCCGGCGCCCGAATGCGGCGACCCGGCGGTTTTATTTAGTTTCAGTGAAGCTGCTTGTGCAGCGCCTGAATAGGATAAACAACGAGCTCTCCGCCCTTGCGAATGCCCTCTGCTGCGGCTTCCGCACCCCAGATCGTCGTATACATCGTCACCCGGGCTTGCAGGCCCGAGGTGCGAATTGAGCGAGAATCGTTGATGGCCAAGCGCTTTTCTTCAACCGTATTGATAATCAGCGAAATTTCATTGTTCTTGATCATATCGACAATGTGCGGGCGACCCTCGGTCACTTTATTTGCCACCTGAACGGGCAAACCAGCGGTTTCAATCACCTGCGCCGTACCCCGCGTCGCCACCAACTGGAAACCAGCTTCGTGAAGATGCCGGGCGATCTCAACCGCCTTGGTCTTGTCACCATCCTTAACGGACAGGAAGGCCTTGCCCGAAGACGGCAATTTGACGCTGGCCGCCAGTTGAGATTTAACAAAGGCTTCAGCAAAGGTCACGCCAACTCCCATCACTTCGCCGGTCGACTTCATTTCGGGGCCCAAAATGGTATCTACACCCGGGAACTTGACGAAGGGGAAAACTGCTTCCTTAACTGAGTAGTAAGGCGGCACCACCTCACCGGTGATGCCCTGATCCTTCAGGCTACGACCCGCCATACAGCGCGCCGCAATCTTGGCCAGTTGCATACCGGTTGCCTTGGAGACGAAAGGCACGGTGCGCGAAGCACGCGGATTCACTTCCAGCACATAGACGATTTCATTTTGGATCGCAAACTGGACGTTCATCAGACCACAAACATTCAAGGCTTTGGCCATCAGCTTGGTTTGACGACGCAATTCATCCTGAACAGCCGGGCTCAGCGAATACGGCGGCAGTGAGCAGGCCGAGTCGCCTGAGTGCACGCCAGCCTGTTCGATGTGCTCCATGACGCCACCAATGATGACTTCCTCACCATCGGACAGCGCATCAACGTCAACTTCGCAGGCATCGTTCAGGAAACGGTCGAGCAAGACTGGAGAGTCATGGGAAACCTTGACGGCTTCACGCATGTAGCGCTCAAGATCCTTTTGTTCATGGACGATTTCCATTGCCCGGCCACCCAGCACGTAGGACGGACGAACCACCAGCGGATAGCCAATTTCAACGGCCAGACGCAGGGCATCCGCCTCGGTACGGGCAGTGCGGTTGGGCGGCTGCTTTAGACCAATATCGTGCAGCAACTTCTGAAAGCGCTCACGGTCTTCAGCGATGTCGATGGACTCTGGCGAGGTACCAATAATCGGCACACCATTGGCTTCCAGGGCCAAGGCAAGCTTGAGTGGCGTTTGGCCACCGTATTGAACGATAACGCCGACCGGCTTCTCAATGGCGACGATTTCCAGCACATCTTCCAGTGTTAGTGGCTCGAAGTAGAGACGGTCAGAGGTGTCGTAATCGGTGGAAACGGTTTCCGGATTGCAGTTAACCATGATGGTTTCGTAACCATCTTCGCGCATCGCCATCGCCGCGTGCACGCAGCAATAGTCGAACTCGATGCCTTGGCCGATGCGGTTCGGACCACCACCCAGCACCATGATCTTTTTCTTGTCGGTCGGATTCGCCTCGCACTCGTCCTCGTAGGTTGAGTACATATACGCCGTATCGGTCGAAAACTCAGCCGCACAGGTATCGACGCGCTTGTAAACCGGGCGGACACCCAGCGCATGGCGACGCTCACGCACCGCTGTTTCAGTCGTTTTGGTCAGATGCGCCAGACGACGGTCGGCAAAACCCTTGCGCTTGAGGAAACGCAACTCTTCTGCGGTCAACGTCGAAAAATCGCGTTTTTCAATTTCCAGTTCGAGATCAACCAGCTCCTTGATCTGCACCAGGAACCACGGGTCAATCTTGGTCAGCTCAAAAACCTTTTCAACCGTCATGCCGACACCAAAGGCATCAGCGACGTACCACAGGCGATCCGGCGTCGGACGGGCCAGTTGCTCGTCGATGGTTTCCGGATCGACCGATTTCAGATTGAAGCCATCAACGCCAACTTCCAGACCGCGCAAGGCTTTCTGCAAGGACTCCTGGAAAGTGCGACCAATCGCCATGACTTCGCCGACCGACTTCATCTGCGTCGTCAATGTGGTATCGGCCTGCGGGAATTTTTCAAAGGCAAAACGCGGCACCTTGGTGACGACGTAGTCAAT
>Ga0136636_10000450_pt1 | contig 20662 bp, 22 predicted proteins | sample AntDrymUQ8522106_2_FD_104653 | JGI IMG/M metagenome (GOLD analysis project Ga0136636, IMG submission 104653) | Polar desert sand microbial communities from Dry Valleys, Antarctica - metaG UQ852 (21.06) | ecosystem: Environmental > Terrestrial > Soil > Desert | place: Antarctica: Dry Valley... | reverse complement strand
CTTATTTTTGAAAGAACTCCTAGTTAATGGTACTAAATCATCACATCATCATATCAAAAATTCATCACATCAACATATGACTTGGACTGAAATTCTTGCCCCAATTAAAAACACAGAATATTTCCGAAATCTTTGGCAAAAAGTTAGTGAAGAATACGAAACAGAAATTTGCTTTCCACCGCAGAGTGAAATTTTCCGTGCGCTGGAATTAACGCCTTTTGATAAGGTGAAAGTCGTTATTATTGGACAAGATCCTTATCACAATCATGATCAAGCGAATGGATTGTGCTTTTCTGTTTCGGAAAATGTGAAGGCGCCACCTTCTTTAAAAAATATTTTCAAGGAATTAAAAGATGATTTAGGAATTGAACGCACCAAGCAAGATTTAGAAGATTGGGCGCAACAAGGTGTGTTGTTATTAAATTCTACGCTCACTGTAAAGGCGCACTCACCAAACTCTCACAAAGATTTTGGGTGGGATCGATTTACGGATTTTATCATTAAAGAAATATCGGATAAGAAAGAAAATGTGGTTTTTATTTTGTGGGGCGCTTTTGCACAAAAAAAGGAAGAATTAATTAATTCTTCCCAACATTTTATTTTGAAATCTGCGCATCCATCACCGTTTTCTGTCTATCGGGGATTCTATGGCAGCAAACCATTTTCTGGTGTTAATGATTTTTTACAATCAAAAGGATTGGAACCTATTTTGTGGTAGTTCCTTGTGATGCTCCGCTTCCTTTCCGTATTTTAATTCCAATTTTATATTTTCCTTCCAAAGATTTTAGTCCTTGATCTGCTTTTGGATAGGGTGTTAAATTTGCCATTTCTATTTGGTAGCCATTGAAATTTTGACTCGCAAAATATCCTTTTGACGCATCTTGCATGGTGCTGATTTTTATTTTCATCGGTCGTGTTTCCACACCCATTACTTCTATTTCTGCGGTTGCAACTCCTGCCCAAATACAATTTACGCCTTCTGGACAGCGGCTGTCTTCAATCATCTTTTTGAAAGTAATATTCATTCCATACTCCTTCAAAAATTTATTTTCTCCCTCATTTAGGTAAATGATCCCATTTTGAGCGGCTTTCAAATTCGTCTCATCTTGAGCCTGTTTCACTGCAGCTTTGTCTGGAGGTAAACCAACCGACATTTCTGGAGTTTTTTCTGTATTTACAGGAGTGGTATTTTGTTTCGGAATCACTGATGGTGTAGTTGTTTTGGTGTTTTCTGCTGTTGTTTCCACTTTTTGATTTTGGCACGTCATTACAGAAAGTAAGCTGAAGGTTGAAAGAATTAATCGGTGTATCATGTGTTTAGGATTTAAATAGGTCAATTACTACGACCAAAAACATTGCCAAACCTACTACTAAGCTAAATCCAGTTCCGTAAATAAATCCAATAAACGCCCCTTTTGTGGAGTTCCAGGCTTTCGTTTTGTCTTTCGCATCATGAAGAAGCTCTCCGATAAAAACGCCCAGAAACATTCCAATTAAAAACCCAAAAGGGATTGGTATAAAAAACATTCCAATTAAAGTTCCCACTACAGAACCAATGCTTCCCCATCTTGTGCCGCCGTATTTTCGATTGGTTCGGGCAGGAATAACATAATTTAAGATCAAGGAAAGTAAGGTGAGGAAAATAAAGATCCACACATAAATCATAGAAAGTGGCGCGTCTGTCCCGAATTTATAAATTAATAACCCACACAAACTAAGGAGCAATCCAGGTAAAACCGGAAGAAATGTTCCTAAAATTCCTGCAATAAGCAGAATGATGCTGATGATTGGAATAATGCTGTCGCTCATAAAATAATTTTTAGATGTTAAAAATAGTTATTAATCTGCAGAAGACAATCATTATTCTTATTTTTGCTCAGATGAATAAGGAACTGACCAATACCAAAGATTTACTGCAATACACAAGTGATTTAATTCACTTTTTTGCGAAGGAAAACACTCCAGATAATTGGGTCCTGCTTGTTCAGATTTTATTAAAACTTCTTTTTTTAGCGGGAATTATTTATTTGATCGATTTTCTAATTAAATTAGCCATCAACAGCGTTTTTAAACTTTTCTATGCAAACGATAACTTTCCAGTTTTAAAATCCATCTACCAATCCAAAATTACCAATTCTTTCGCCCATTTGGTTGCACTATTATTTGGAAGTTTTGCCCTCTACTCTGTTTTCTATCGCCATCCAAGAAGTTTTGAATTTCTGGAACGGATCATCAGTTTGGTCATCGTTTTTGTGGTTGCAGGAATGTTATACCGAGGTCTCGCTGCATTCCGTAATTATTTTTTGATCGTTAAAGATTATTACAAAATTATTGCACTTAATGCTGTTTCGCAGACCGTAAAAATATTCGGGATTTTTGTTTCTTCCGTCATCGCTGTTTGCGTGATTTTTGGGATCAGTGGTTCTGCGATCGTGGGAAGTTTAGGAGCAATTACGGCAGTCATGGTTTTGGTTTTTCGGGACACCATTTTAGGCTTTGTCACTGGAATTCATGTCGCAACTTCCAAAAATTTAAAAGTAGGAGACTGGATCGGAATTCCAAAATATAATTTAGAAGGAAATATCGAAGACATCAATCTTTTGACGACTAAAATTCAAAATTTTGACAAAACAATTTCCACCATTCCCACGTATGATTTGTTGACCACGGAAATAAAAAATCTTCAGGTAATGTCTGAAAGCAATACCCGAAGAATTAAGCGTTCTATTATTTTTAATATCAATTCCTTTAAATTTTTAAGTCGGGAAACCATTGAAAAATTATCTAAAATTAATTTGCTGACGGATTATTTAGAAAACCGGCTCTCGGAAATGGTGAATGAACGGGAAACATTGAAAAATGCTGATTTGATCATCAATGGAAAGCAACTGACAAATATTGGCGTGTTTCGGGAATATGTGGTGAAATATTTGAAAAACAATACACATATTGATCAAGAGGAGATGATCTTGGTAAGACAGTTAGAAAATACCTCCCAAGGAATGCCCTTAGAAATTTACTGTTTCACCAACAATTCTGAATGGGTGAGTTTTGAAGAGATTTTAGCTGATATTTTTGATCATCTTTTGGTGGCTTCAAAAGAATTTGACCTCGAAGTAATTCAGTACGCAAAAGTTTAAAACAATGACAAAATTAAGTGTAAATATCAATAAAATTGCCACTTTGCGAAATGCAAGAGGTGGTGAATTTCCAAGCGTAACAGAGGCTGCGGTGAAATTGCAGAAATTTGGTGCGCAAGGAATAACCATTCATCCAAGACCAGACGAAAGACATATTACCCGGAAAGATGTCTACGATTTGAAGCCTTTGGTTCACACAGAATTTAATATCGAAGGCAATCCACACCGAAATTTTATTGATCTGGTTTTGGAAATTAAGCCAGAGCAGGTCACTTTGGTTCCGGATGCAGATAACGCCATTACTTCTAATGCAGGTTGGGATTGTGAGAAACATTTGGAGTTTTTGAAAAACGTGATCTCAGAGTTTAAATCCGCCGGAATTAGAACCGCCATTTTTTTGGATCCAAATCCAGACATGGTTAAATTTGCGAAAGAAACTGGTGCAGATCGAATAGAATTGTACACAGAAGCGTATGCAACAGAGTATTCCAAAGATAAAGAAGCGGCAATTTTACCCTATGTGAAAACAGCTGAAGAAGCAGAGAAATACGGACTCGGTGTAAATGCGGGTCACGATTTAAGTTTAGAAAATTTAAAATATTTTTCAGATCATGTGCCGAATTTATTAGAGGTTTCCATAGGTCATGCCTTAATTTCAGAAGCGTTGTATATGGGAATGGAAAACACAGTTCAAGCGTATTTGAAGCGTTTGGCGAAATGGTAATTGAACTTTTAAAAAACACGAAACAATAATTTCTTATCTTTAAAAAATGAAACCAGATATCACTGTAGATGATTTTTCAAAATACCTTTTTTGGGACGTAGATTTAAAAACGTTCGATCTAGAAAAGCACAAAATATTTTTGGTTGGTAGAGTTTTGGAACTGGGAAAAATAAAAGACTGGGAAAATATTAAAGCCCTCTACGGATTGGATAAAATAAAACAAATATCTCTTAATTTGAGAAGTTTAGATGCAGTTACGCTTTCCTTCGTTTCTACTATTTTTAAACTCGATAAATCTGAATTCAGATGCTACAAACACAGACAGTTAGTCCAGAATTATTGGAACTCTTAAGAAAAATATCGAAAGCCGATTATTTTTCAGATTTTATTCTTGTCGGTGGAACTGCTTTAGCTTTGCAAATTGGACACCGAAATTCGGTAGATTTGGATTTTTTTGCAAAGAAAAATATTGAGGTAGATTTAATTACAGCTGAATTAGAAAAATTTGGAAATGTTAATAAACTAACATCCACTAAAAATATTTTCATCTGCACTGTTGATGGAATCAAGGTAGATTTCGTAAATCACAGGTATAGGTTTTTAGAAAATTTCATATCAGAGGAAGGAATTAGAATGGCGACAATACTTGATATTGCTGCTATGAAACTTAACGCAATTGAAGGTAGAGGAACTAAAAAAGACTTTATCGATTTGTTTTTTTTATTAGATTATCTGTCACTTTCAGACATGATCGCATCATACTTGGGAAAATTTCCTGATCATACGGATTTTATGATGTTGAAATCTTTAACGTATTTTGATGATGCAGAAAACTTCCCTCAACCAGTTATGTTTAAAGATTTCGATTGGGAAAATTGTAAAAGTAAAATCACACAAGAATTCTTAAAATTATAATTTGAAAAATAAAAATATCCTGCACTCAAAAATCTACGGTTCAGAACTCAGCGGATTACCACTTTTGGTTTTTCATGGTTTGTTTGGGATGTTGGATAATTGGGGAAGTTTTGGAAAAGAAATGGGAGAAATTTTCCCCGTTCATCTGATCGATCTCCGGAATCATGGTAAAAGTTTTCATTCAGAAGAAATGAGTCACAATGATTTAGCCGAGGATATTTTGAATTACATGAAATTCCATCGTTTAGAAAAAGTAAATTTACTCGGTCACTCTTTGGGTGGTAAAGCCGTGATGCAATTTGCCATTAATTATCCAGAACAATTAGAAAAATTGATTGTTGTAGATATCTCCCCGAAAGCGTATCCTCCACATCATCAAGGTGTATTGAAAGCTTTGCAGTCTGTGGATATGGAAAAAGCAGGTTCCAGATCAGAAGTGGAAGATTATTTAAAGCAGTATATTCCGCAAAGATCAGTTATTCAATTTTTGGCAAAAAATCTTTACTGGAAAGAAGACAAAACTTTAGCATGGCGCTTTAATTTGCATACATTAGCAGAGAAATACAATCAATTTGTTTCAAATGCCATTAAATTTGGAGTTTTCAGGGGAGAAACTCTTTTTGTTTCCGGTGCGAAATCAGATTATATTTTACCACAAGATGAATTTTTAATCACACAGCAATTTCCCAACTCTAAAGTAGTGAAAATCCAAAATGCCGGACATTGGGTTCAAGCCGAAAATCCAAAAGATTTTAATGAAGTGGTACAAAAATTTCTGCTGAATTAATTATTCTATGATAATTTGCCACTCAAAACTCAAAAACCCAATTACTCAGAAACCCAAACACCCAATCACCCCATCACCCAAAAAATGATCTTAGTTACAGGCGCCACCGGAATCCTCGGAAGAGTTATTCTTCTTGATCTGCTCAAAAGCGGACAGCAAGTTCGTGCCACAAAACGAAAGTCCAGTAATATAGAAGAAGTAAAGGATTCCTTCAGATTTTATACGGATGAGGTGGAGGAATTTTTTAATAAAATAGAGTGGTTTGATGTAGATTTTGATGATTTGGAAAGTCTCCAAAATGCCTTAACAAACGTAGAAGAAGTCTATCATTGTGCCGCGAAAGTCAGTTTTCATCCGAATGAAAGGCGAAAAATGTATCACACCAATATTGGCGGAACCCGCAATTTATTATATGCCTGCGAAAATTCTACTGTGAAGAAATTTTGTTTCATCAGTTCTACGGCGGTTTTAGATGGAGTTAATGAAGACGGAGAAATGGATGAAAACTCCGATTTCAACCCGAAATTTGATCATTCACCTTATGGCAGATCGAAGCATTTTTCCGAAATGGAAGTTTGGCGCGCTTCTGCAGAAGGACTTTCTACCGTTATATTAAATCCAGGCGTAATCCTAGGAAGCGGAAATTGGGTATCCAGTAGCGGAAAACTTTTTAAGTCTTTTTCAGATTTTCCTTATGCCTTGAGCGGAAATTCTGCCTACGTTGATGTTCGAGATGTAGCAGAAATTGCGATTTCGTTGATGAAAAATAATATTTTTGGGCAACGTTTTATTGTGATTGCAGAAAATAAAACGTCACTAGATATTGCAAGCTTCGTCCGTCAGAAACTGGGAAAATCTCAACCAAAAATTTTGAATAACGTTTTTTTAACATTTGGTTACTATCTTAATATCTTGTTTGGGTGGCTTTTTCCAATACTGCAATTGCTGAATAAAATAAATATTGAAACGGTAACTTCCCGAAACTTTGTTTCTAATAAAAAGGTGAAGGACGAACTTGATTATCATTTTATTCCGATTGAAGAAAGTTTGGATTTTCACTTAAATAATTACATTTCCGATCATCAAATAATGAAGAAGAACTCATGAATATTGCAGAATTTTTAAAAACTAACGCAGAAAAATATCCGCGCAAATCAGCCATCGGTTTCAAGAAAAAAGAAAAATGGACAGAAATTTCCTGGACAGATTTTCGGCGACTTGTTTTTAAAACTGCCAATGCACTGCGAAACGCTGGAGTTGTTGAAAACGATAAAGTAGCCATTTATGCAGATAATTCTGCAGAATGGATTGTCTTTGATTTGGCCATTTTATCCTTGGGAGCCATCACTGTTCCGATCTATTCTACCAATAATCTCGAACAGGCAGCTTATATTTTGCAGGAATCTGAGTCAAAAATTATTTTAGTCGGGAACCAGGAACAATATGACGTTTCTTTTCAAATTTTGAATGAATTTTCCATCTTAACCGCCATTATCGTTGCAAAAAAAGCCATTTGGATCAAGAAAGAAAACAGTCAGTATTTAGAAGATTTTATCAAAAAAGCTTCAGATGAATTTGATGTTGTAGAAAAAAAAGATGATGATTTAGCGACCATCATTTACACTTCCGGAACTACGGGAGTTCCAAAAGGAGTAATGCTCACACACGGAAATTTCCTTAATTCCATAAAAATGCATTTTGAATTTTTTAAATTTAAAAACTTTGAAGAGGAAACATCGCTCGCATTTTTGCCTTTAACTCATATTTTTGAGAGAAGTTGGACTATTTTATCGCTTCATGGCGGGGCGAAAGTTTATTTTCTAGAAAATACCAAACTCATTGCGCATGCTTTACAGGAAATAAAACCTACGATCATGTGCGCGGTCCCACGATTTTACCAAAAAATTTATGGCGGCGTTCATGACATGTTGCAAAACAGTTCAGCCACCAAAAAGAAAATTTTTCGCTGGGCAATTTCCACAGGAACTGAGGTAGCGGAACTTCGGCGTTTAGACAAAGGCATTCCGTTTTTTCTTCAATTAAAAAATAGCATTGCGAATCTTTTGGTTTTCAGTAAAATTAAGAAAAAAATGGGCGGTAAACTTTGGTTCATGCCTTGTGGAGGCGCTTCTGTTTCTGCAGAAGTCACGGAGTTTTTTGAAGCGCTGGGAATTCATGTTACGGTTGGTTATGGTTTGACTGAAACTACCGCAACGTTGACCGCTTTTCCTTTTCACCATTTTGAACATGGATCTGCTGGAGTTATTTTGGGCGATACCGAAATAAAAATTGGCGAAAACAACGAAATTTTAGCCAAAGGAAGCGGAATTATGAAAGGGTATTATAAAAAACCGGTAGAAACCGCCGAAGTTTTTACAGAAGATGGCTGGTTCAGAACCGGTGATGCAGGAAAATTCGAAGGAAATGGAACGCTTTATATTACAGATCGAATTAAAGACCTGATGAAAACATCTAACGGAAAATATATTACGCCACAACCGATTGAAAATTTACTTTCTAATAATAATCTGATCAATCAAGCCATGGTTGTAGCAGAAGGAAAACCTTATGTTACCGCGCTTATTGTTCCTAATTTTGAGTCTTTGAAAGAGCAGATTGAAAAGATGAAAATCCCTTTCACAAGTTGGGAAGAGTTGGTTAATTCAGATAAAATTAAAGAATTGTATCGGGAAAAAATGGAAGAAATTCAAAAAAGTCTTTCTGGTTTCGAGAAGGTGAAAAAGTTTGTTTTAATGCCGTCTGAATTTGAAATCAGCAGTGGAGAAATCACCCCAACTTTAAAGATCAAAAGAAATATTGTACTTCAGAAATATGCGGCATTGATTGACAAAATGTACGCCTAGAAATCGATTAAGAAAAATAGAAATCAGATATGAGCGAATTTTCCGGTAAAACTAATTTCACTGTTTCCGAGCAGAAAGTCTCTGCAAGTTGTCCCTCAAACATTGCCCTCATTAAATATTGGGGAAAATATGAGGATCAAATTCCCGCCAATCCAAGCATCAGTTATACATTGAATAACTGCAAAACCAATACGGAAATTGAGTTTCTAGCCAATGAAAAGTTTGAAGTTCAGACCTTTTTGGCTGGAAAAGAAGAAGTGAAATTTGCAGCGAAAATTAAAAAATATTTTACGAGTATCGAACAGTATTTGCCGTGGATTTTAGAGGGAAAATATATCATCAGAACCGAAAATACTTTTCCGCACAGTTCTGGAATCGCCAGTTCAGCTTCTGGTTTCGGAGCTATTGCGAAATGTTTGATGGAATTGGATGAACTTTTTTCTGGGAAATTGTCAGAAGAATTTAAACTAAAAAAAGCCAGTTTTCTAGCACGTTTAGGAAGTGGAAGCGCTTGCAGAAGTTTGGAAAATGGTTTAATTGTTTGGGGCGAAACGGCCGCTGTAGAAAATAGCTCCGATTTATTTGCAGTTCCTTATCCCAATTCCGAAATTCATCCTGTTTTCAAAAACTTTAATGATTGGGTGCTGCTTATTCACGAAGGTGAAAAATCAGTTAGTTCTACGGTGGGTCATGGTTTGATGAACACGAATCCATATGCAGAAAGAAGATTTCAAGAGGCTCATGAAAATTTCGGTATTTTAAAACAAATCCTGAAAAGTGGTGATATGGATGGTTTCATTAAATTGGTGGAACACGAAGCTTTAACTTTACATGCGATGATGATGATGAGTAATCCGGCATTTATTCTCATGAAAACTGGAACTTTAGCGGTCATCAATAAAATTTGGGACTTTAGGAAATCGACGCAACTTCCTTTGTTTTTCACGTTGGATGCAGGTGCAAATGTACATTTGCTCTTTCCCGCCAATCACGTGGAAGATCAGATCAAAGAATTTATTGTAAAGGAATTGATGCAATACACCCAAAATAATGGGGTAGTTAAAGATTTTATGCGTTTCTAATGGAATTTCGTGCCCACAGAAATTACTTTAGAAGAAAAATAAGATTTCAGAAGTTTGGATTACTGAAAAATATCCCAAGTCATAAAAAGTTTATGAAAGTGCGATTTAAAATTTATTTCTTGATCGTACTTTTAGTAATAATCGTGATCCAATTGATAAGGTTTGAAGAAAACGAAGATCGAGTCGGGATTTCTCTAGGGATATTTATAAATTGCATTGCAATTTTCGGAATTGTAGTAAAAATTTTGTTGAACACAATTTTCCCCATATTGGTTTTAAACGATGAAGGCATGAAATTCTTTGATTCAAAATTGATTAAATGGACGGAAGTCAAAATGATTAGAGTCAAAAAAAATGACGAGCTTGCCGAACTATTGTATATAACCAAAACAAATTCGAAAGTAATTATCAAAAAAATCAGGTCAGACTATTTTCCGAATCTTCCAATGTATTGCAAAAGTTTTTTTGAAAAGTACAAAGCTAGAAAATACAAGAGAATTGTGTGAAGCAGTAAATTCATCAGCTGATGAACGGCTATTTTTTTACCGCCAACTTACTCATCGTACTCAATACTAAAACAACAAAAATTCCTAATATCGCTGCAGACATGGACAGTATGTAAGTTGCATTTTCATCATTCCAAAATCCCAGATCCCATTGGATTCGGTACAAGTTAAAGCCGATGAATAGAATGAATAATCCTAAAAATATTTTATAAAACAGTTGCATTTGGTAATGATTTAAAATTTAACATACGAGCTGAAAAGTTCTGCGAAATTGGCGGTAAAGAGTTTAATCGAGATGGCTAAAAGTATGATTCCAAAAACCTTTTGCAGCACCTGCAATGTTCCGTCTCCCAATTTTCTTTCAATCCAGTTCGCTGATTTCAGCACCAAATATACGAAAATTGTGTTCAGAATAATACCAGAAATTATATTGATATCATGATATTCCGCACGTAAAGAAAGAGTGGTTGTTAAAGTTCCAGCTCCCGCAATCAGCGGAAAAGCAATGGGTACAATGGAGGCAGATTTCGCTTCTGCATTTTTCTGAATTTCTATTCCCAAAATCATTTCTATCGCAATAATAAAGATAACAAATGCACCTGCAATCGCGAAAGAGTTAACATCTACCCCAATTAATTTCAAGATTTTATTTCCAATAAACAGAAAAGCAATCATTAAAATACCTGCAACAACAGAAGCTTTTTCTGCTTCAATTCTTCCAAATTTTTTCTTTAAACTAACGATAATAGGAATTGATCCTACGATGTCTATTACAGCAAAAAGGACCATCGTAGTGGTAAGTGTTTCTTTTAAAGAGAAAAATTCAAACATGAGAAATTATTAATTTCGCAAAAATATGAAAAGTAATTGATTATTTGTTAATTGTAGAATACAAACTTTCTATAGCTTCAATCAGGACTGCAAAATGTTCGGCGGATTGAAGGGGTGCATACTTTTCAATTTGAATCTGTTCCGTCAACTTCATATATTCCTCCGCAATTTGCGCACCTTTTTCCTGTTCTAAAAATCTTTTAAATTCTGATTCTGTAGCCACCCCAAAATAATTTTTGGTCTCCAGATTGAGATCCTCATAAGCGGCAAAAAATTTCGGAAAATCTTTGTTATCAATTAGTTTATAGAGATAAGCAATGTGATCTTCCCACTGATGGTTCCATTCTTTGCGAATTTCATCTTCTGCTTCTGCAACTGGATTAACTGTTTGATATTGGGCGTTATTTATCTTTGGGCGTTTTTTTACTTTTCGTTTTACAAAGAAAGCCACTGATAATACGATGACCAATAAACTCAAATTTCCTGCAATAGCTTGCCAATTAATTTTGGCCTTGCTTTTTATTCTTAAATTATCCGTGGGTAAAATTGGAGTGTTTACTGTTTCTAAAACGCTGTTAGTATACTCATTTACTTTTTCCAGCGCACTTTTGCTTTCCGAAATTTCATCATGGGTTTTAATTGTCAAGAGCAAGGATTTTTGCCCCAAGTCTACGTATTGTTTTGTAGCGGGATCAAAGAAGGAAAAATTTTCTAAAAGCAATGGAAAAGAACCGCTTCTCTTAGGAACCACTACATACTCTGCGGTGATAACGCCAGATAAACCATCTCTTTTCGCATCAGTAACGGAGGATATTTTTGGTGGAAAAAATAGATAATTTTCAGAGGGTGATAACTGTGGGATTTGTACGGAATTTAAATTTCCTATTCCCGACAGTTGCACTGTAATATTAATGGGTTTTTCTACTTCCTGAACAGCTTCTGTATCTTTATAATTGAGGCCAACCTTAAAATTTCCCACTGCATTTTTATAATTGAGGGGCATTCCGGGTGGAAGTTTTTTTACATTAAGATTAATTTTGTTCGAGGAGATTTTTTGATCCCGACTTGACCTTTGGATCATTGCAGAAGCGGGTTTTATCTCAATCTTCCCACTTTCTGAGGGAAACACGATGAAAGTTCCAACCACTTGAGAAGACATTCCAGAACGCGTTTCAATTTCTGATTTCGTAGCACTAACTTGTTTAATGTTCAGGTTTTTTTGCTGCGGATATTTAATGTTATTAATTTTACGAAAATTGCTGTAATCGCGGCTGTACGCACGAAGAACCGCTAGAGTAGGTTCATTTTTGAAAACCGTTTTATCCAGAACTTCCAGATTTAAATAAATTTCACTCCCAGAATTATCGGAGAGAGCGGAATTATTTTCAGGATCTTTTACGGTGATATCAAAAGGTTCCGTTTTATAGATTTTACCATTTACCGTTACTAGGACCGACCCAAATTTAAATTTCCCTGCTTGTTTGGGGGTCAGAATCCATTGATAAACCATTTGATTCAGAATGTTTCCTTTCTTTTCATCTAAAATCACCGTGTTTTGATCAGATGCAGAACCTACAATTTCGAATTTTGAAAGATCAGGCATCCTTAGAGGTGTTTCCTGCACCATGTTTTCTCCGCTGATCTCTAATAATACGGTGAGATTAAATTTTTGATTTACCTTTGGATCTTTAACTTCAGACACTGCTAAAGTGACCTGTCCTGAAACGAATAGGGCAGAAAATAAAAATAGTAAATAAGGAATTTGTTTTTTCATTACCAATCCTTTTCATTGCTTTCTGGCGTAGAATAGGAATTTTTATTGAGTATTTTTTTTGCAGTTTCCCGCTCTTTATTTTCAACACGGTTGAGGAGTGATTTTTCTAAATCCGAGGGCATTTTCCCAGAATTGTCATTTTCACTTTTCTTGGGATCATCACCTTCACCTTCACCTTTATTTTTTATACCACTTCCGGCTTCACTCTGTGGATTTTTCCCGGGATCATTTCCTTTATTCTCGTCTTTATCTTTGCCGTTTCCACCGCCACTTTGGGATTTTTTATTCTGCTTTTTTTCTTCTTCCTTTTCTTTTTCCTTCAACATTGCAATTTCATAATTTTTGCGAATTTTTTCATTGTAAGGATCTTGTTTCAGGGCAGCTTTATAATGTTCTGCTGCTTTCTTGGAGTTGTTGCTTTCCATTTCCACATTTCCTAAATTATAGAGTGCGGCTGCTTTATCTGGAATGGTTGTAGAATTTTGCACGGCTTTTTCATACTCCGCTTTAGCTTCTGCAAAAAGTTTTCTCTTGTACAAAGAATTACCAAGGTTGTAATGGGCAGCGAAATCTTTTTGATTTAATTGCACCGCTTCTAAATATTTGCTGGAAGCACCTTCGTAATTTTTTTGATCAAAATCTTGGTTGCCTTTATAAACTAAGGTATTATAATTTTCTTGTGCAGAAAAAAAAGGCATGCATAAAATAGCAAAAAGTACGAGTAAAAGAGGTCTGCAATTCATTACTGCAAAATTATTCCTTTATATGTTAAGGTTATAATGAAAAATTGTTAAATTTCGGTTAAAGTCCAGTGAAATTGCTGATTTTGAGTTAGATATTGAACTCTTTTTTCGGATTGAAAAGAAAAATAAGCAAAAAGAAAAAGATGGAAACGCCTAAAAAATATTGATAATAGTGAACAGCATTTTGGGATCTCACGTAGGTTTCGGAGGAACTGGAACTTTTACTAAGGGCATCGATGATTTCAGAACTTGCATTGTCTAAATTATTTCCATCGATATAAATTCCGCCAGTTTCTGACGCAATGTTTTGCAACGCATTACTTTCTCTCCTAGAAATCACTGTTTCTCCATTGATGTTGGTTTTGTATCCCATCAATTGTCCGAAAACATACTCTGGAATCGGAGCGCCTTCTTCTGATCCAATCCCAACTGTTTGTACTGCAATTCCCTCATTTTTGGCAAGTTTGATGGCGGCTTTTTCATTTCCTTCATTGTCTTCTCCATCACTCAGAAGTACAACTTTTCGGGAACCTTTGCCAATGTTTTTAAATTTTTCTACCACGCTTTGCATTCCCACCAGAAAATCCGTTCCCTGGATTTTGATGATGTTGGTTTCTATGGCTCCAATATAAGTTTCTGCCGCTATGAAATCCGACGTTAAAGGCATGATGGAATTTGCACCACCCGCGAAAACAACAATCCCCACTTTATCGTTTTTCATCTTACTCATGGTGTTGATGATGATATTTTTGGCTTCATCAAGACGGTTCGGTTGTATATCCTGCGCATTCATGGAGTTGGAAACATCGATGAGAAAAATAACGTTATTCACTTTTTGTTTGCTCCTTACTTCCTCGGAACCATTGAGCAAATCGGCAATCGCCAGAATCAAAAAAAGAGATGCCAAAAGATAAAGGAGCGGCAAAATTCTGGAGAATTTTTTATTTTTTTCAAAGAGTTCTTCCTGAAAACGTGTTTCCGCGAAAACATTTTGTTTTCGGCTTTTCCAGCGGAGATATTGCACCATAACGATCCCAAGCAACGGCAAAAGCAGCAGTAAAAGTAAGTACCAATAATTTCCTAAATACCAATCCATTTTTTATTTTTTAGAAGGATTTGCAATCTCTCTGTGTAAAGAGAAACTGCCGAAAGTTCTAGCCCCGATGGAAGTGGAACCCGGCTTTGCGGGAGAAACGTACAGCGGGTCTGCTCTGAAAAAGAGGCTAAAATCCTGTTGCTCCAAAATCTTATTAATCATTATTTAACTCAAAAATTTATAAAAAATCCAGCGCAAAAGAGCATCCATCAATAAAACTCCCAAAGCGATCCAGAGAAAAATCCGGAAATATTCTTGGTAATTGTACAGTTTGGTGGTTTTCAACTCAGATTTTTCCAGTTGATTTATTTCCTCATAAACCTGCTCTAAACTTTGGTTAGAAGTTGCACGAAAATACTTTCCACCCGTAGTTTGAGCGATTTCCCGCAAGACCGGTTCATCAATTTTTACTTCTGCTTCGGTGAAAACAAGATCCCCGAAAATATCTGTTGCTGTAGGCATCAATGCGTAACCATTAGTTCCAATTCCGATGGAATACACCTTAATTCCAGAACTTTTTGCGAGTTGTGCGCCAACTTGTGGCGGCATTGCATTTTCAATGGTATTGACACCATCGGTCATCAAAATAATAATTTTTGATTTTGCTTTGCTATTTTTCAGGTGACTTACTGCCACAGAAAGTCCTTCTCCAATTGCAGTTCCCTGCTCCAATTCAGACTGGTTGATACTTTCTAACTCATCCAGAATAATTGCATGATCGCTTGTTACAGGTACTTTTGTGAAAGCTTCTCCTGCATAAAGCACCAAACCAATTCGATCTCCGGGACGTTTATCCACAAATCTTTTGGCAATATTTTTCAGCGCGGTCAATCGGTCGGGTTCCAGATCTTTTGCCAACATACTGAGAGAAATATCCACGGAAAGCATGATGTCTATTCCTTTGCTGTCATCTTGATCCTGAGAAATGGTAAAAGTTCTGGGACGCGCCATTGCGATAAAAAGGGCAGAAAGAATGATATATTTTGAGATTTTAAGCAGAAAAAGCACGAAAAGAATGGACTTGTTTTCCTGCATATTTTGAATGGTAGGAACTTTAATTCCGGCACGTTTTTTCCTCTGCAAATCCAGGATGACCAACGGAATTAGGGTCAAAAAAAGCAGTAAAAACCAGGGACTGTACAATTCGAAATTTAGAAAATCAAGTGTCATGCTTCGTTTTTTATACTCCGGTTCTTAGTTCATTTACTTCCAGATCTTTGGAGGAGCGACTTACGAAAGTTTTCATCTCCTCGAAGTCCTCCAACATCATTTTCTGATCGGGAAATGTTTTGGCAAATTTCACCAGATCGCCACGCAGAAAGATCTCCTCCACAATTTTTTCATTTTCTGGGGAGATGGTATTGTTGTGTTTCATGACCTCAATTAAATCGTCGGTGAGCAAAACATCCGCAGGAATTTCATACTGTTTCGTCATAAAATTACGTGCAATATCAATCAATTCTACATAAAAAGACCGATAATCGCCGTTTTCTATAAATTTTTTCTTTTTAAGGTTTTCCAGATCTTTCAAGGTCTGATTGGTCATCACTTGGGGTGAATTTTTCTGGCGTTTTCCGAATTTTACGATTTGATAAATAATAAAAATTAGAGCCAAAACAATTAAAACTCCTAAAAAATACCATTTATACATTTTCCAGTAATCCTGCACCTGCAGATTAACCTCCTTATTTTTCATGATGTCATTGATCTGATCTCCTTTCTGAGCCGTATTCACTACCTCAATTTCATACGGGATGGTATTAAAAACTTTGCCACCAATTTCAAAATTTAAAGCAGGAATTGTAAATTTTCCTTCATCAAAGACTGCAAATTCTATAATTCTTTCATAATAATCTTCCTGTTTGGAGATGCTGTCTTTTATTTCTTCAAAGTGAAAAGGCAATAATTCATTTTGTGGCGCAGAAATAACATCCTTGCTTTGAAGATTTGAAATGGAAACGCGAAAGGTACCGACTTCTCCTAAAGCCAAAGTTTTTTTGTCGAGTTTGGACCCTAATGTTTGAGAAAACCCCAAAACATTGAGAAGCGAAAAGAGAATTAAAAATATATTTTTCAAAATTGACTGCTGTTTTTGGGAGGATTTTTATCCTTTGATTTATCTTTTTCTAAAATATTGATACAAGAATTTGGAATAATCTTCACCCGTATTAATATTTAGAAAGGTGGCAGAAGAATTTTCGAAATCTTCAGCTACGTTTCTGATGATTTGTTTTTGCTTTTCTGCAAATTCATAGCGCCATCTTGCACTGGAGGTATTTGCCCAGATCTGTTTGCCTGTTTCTGCATCCTGAAAAAGGGTGTATCCGATATCGGGAATTTCATTGTCTTTTTCATCAAAAACCCTCATTCCCAAAATTTGATGTTTTCTGGATGCGACTCGCAACGTTTTCAATTCATAGGCATCTTGAAAATCAGAAAACATAAAAACCAGAGATTTTTTCTTGAAAACACTCATCATAAAATGCAAAACTTCGTCTATTTTAGAAGGTGCAGCTACATAATCTGCAGTTAGAATCGTACTGATAATTGCTAAAATATGTTTGCGTCCTTTTTTTGGAGGAAGCACTTTGTAGACTTTGTCCGCAAAAAGAATCAAACCGACTTTGTCATTATTTCCGGCAGCAGAAAAACCAACACTCGCTGCAATTTCTGCCACAAACTCCCGTTTTAACTGCGTTTTTGTTCCGTAATCCATGGAGGCAGAAATATCCACGAGAAGCATCATGGTCAGTTCCCGTTCTTCTTCCATTACTTTCACGAAAGGTTCCCGGAATCGGGCGGTTTTATTCCAATCAATACGCCGGATTTCATCACCATATTGATAAGGCCGAACTTCGGAGAAAGTCATTCCCTGTCCTTTGAAAGCACTGTGATATTGACCCATCAAAGTAGCTTCGGACTTTTTTCTGGTCCGAATTTCTATTTGCTTTACTTTTTTGATGATGTCTTTGATCTGCACTGAAACTATTTTAGATTTTGAATTTTAAATTCTAAATTGGATAATGCGACTAAACAATGTTTAAGAGGATTCAATTTATAATTTAAAATCTATAATTTAGAATTTTTTTAAGGAGCCTGAACTTTAGCGAGAATTCTGTCCACAATTTCATCGGAGGTAATTTCTTCTGCTTCCGCTTCAAAACTCAGTCCGATTCTGTGGCGCAACACATCTTTTGCAATTTCTTTCACATCTTCTGGAATTACAAAAGCCCGGTTTTTTAGAAATGCCAAAGCTCTGGAAGCAATGGCTAAATTAATAGAAGCTCTTGGTGAAGCGCCAAAACTGATGTAATTTTTTAATTCTGCAAGACCATAATTTTCTGGATTTCTCGTGGCAAAAACCATATCCAAAATATATTTTTCAATCTTTTCATCCAAATAGATTTGATTGATTATTTTTTTTGCTTCTACAATATTTTCCAAAGAAATTACGGGCCGAATATCCGGTTGATGAGAAGAGGCAACCATTTTCATGATTTTCCGCTCATCTTCGAAATCGGGATAAGTGATGGTGCATTTCAGCATGAAACGGTCACTTTGTGCTTCTGGTAAAAGGTAAGTTCCTTCTTGATCGATGGGATTTTGCGTGGCTAAAACTAAAAAAGGTTTTGGTAAAGGCATGGTTTCATCGCCGATCGTAACTTGCTTTTCCTGCATCGCTTCCAACAGAGCCGATTGTACTTTTGAAGGTGCTCTATTGATTTCATCTGCCAAAACAAAATTAGCGAAAATGGGACCTCTTTTTATGGTGAAATCATTGTCCTTGATATTATACATCATGGTTCCCACTACATCTGCAGGAAGTAAATCCGGCGTAAACTGAATTCGGGAAAAAGCTCCCTGAACTGCATCTGCAAGAGTTTTGATGGCCAAAGTTTTTGCCAAACCAGGAACGCCTTCCAATAAAACGTGTCCATTGCCGAGAAGTCCGATGAGTAATCGATCCACCATATATTCCTGACCGATAATTGCTTTGTTAATTTCCTGTTTTAAAAGGGTAAAAAAATAATTCTGTTCTTTTACTTTTTCCGTTAATAGTCGGATGTCTTCTGCCTGATTTAATTCTGCCATATTGTTCCCAAAAATTTAAACGGTAAATTTCCAATAAAAACCTTGACTAATCAACACAATTAATCCCAATTGAGCGTTAAAGTTTGTTAAAAGCAAAATGATGCAATTTACTGGAAATGCTTTTCTCCTTTCCTCTAAATATTGTCTTTGTCAGTTAATTAACCTATTTTTGACCATTCAAAATTGGCTCTAATGAATTATCATTTTCAAGCACACCGACAGGTTCGCAACAATCTTTTGGAAATTTTACAGAACACTTCTCCGCAGGATTTGCTATTGATTCCAGATGGTTTTAATAATAATATTTACTGGAATATTGCACATACTGTGGCAACACAGCAACTTCTGCATTATTATTTAAGCGGAAATCCGTTTCGTATTGATAAATATTGGATAGAAAGTTACAAGAAGGGAACCTTGCCTAATTTAAATGTGCAGCAGTCTGAGATTGATGATCTTACTTTTCTTCTCACAGAAACTTCAAAAATTTTGATGAAGGATTATGATGCAGATTTTTTTGCAGATTACACTCCTTATACGACAAGTTTTGGTTTGGATCTGAAAAACATACAGGATGCCATCATTTTCAACAACATGCATGAAACGCAACATTTAGGTTATGCAATGGCGCAAAAAAGAGCGATATTAGGGGAAGGTTTTTGAGAAGAGGCAAGTAAAAAGAGTCAAGTAAAAAATTAATAGTAATCAAATAAGAGGAATTAATTTGATTATTTCAAAAAAAATAAAAATAAAAACATTGAAAGATTTTCAAAATAACCCCCCGAATCCGGATTCTTATAACTCGGAACCCAACAAAAAAGACGACTTTATTTTCGGTTTGCGACCGGTAATGGAAGCTTTGGAAGCGGGCAAAACCATTGACAAAATATTTTTGCAAAATGCACTTCAAGGAGATATTTACCATGAGTTGAAAAACCTTCTGGCGAAACATAAAATCCGCGCGAATTATGTTCCCGTAGAAAAACTGAACCGCTTTACCAGAAAAAATCATCAAGGTGTGGTGGCTTTTATTTCTGATGTTCCTTTTGAAAGAATAGAAGATGTTTTGCCACAGCTTTTTGAAGATGGAAAAACTCCTTTTCTTTTAATTCTGGATCGGTTGACAGATGTGCGTAATTTTGGTGCCATTTGCAGAACTGCAGAATGTGCGGGAGTTCACGCGGTAATTTTACCAGAAAAAGGCGCAGCTCCAATTAATTCTGATGCGATCAAAACTTCTGCAGGTGCCATTTATAATCTTAAAATCTGCAAGGAGAAAAATTTAGCTCATGCCGTAGATTTTCTACAACAATCCGGAGTTCAGGTTTTCGCTGCGACAGAAAAAGCGCAGAAATTACTTTATGATGTAGATTTTACCCAACCTTGTGCCTTGGTAATGGGAAATGAAGAAACTGGAATTTCCAAGGAAGTGCTACATCATGCAGATGAAAAAATAAAATTACCGATCGAAGGAAAAACGCAATCTTTAAATGTATCAGTGGCATGTGGCGCAATTTTGTATGAAGCGTTGCGACAGAAAATGGCAGAAGTTAAATTGTAAAAAAAACGTTCCAATTGAAAAAATTAAGTCGGATCCACGAAAGTGTTCCGGCTTTTTTCATGTTAAAAATCAAAGTCATAGTTAATTCTTATGGCTACTTCATTTCTACGGTTTCAAAATTGCTCCTGAATCGACTTGTTATTAAAAGAATTTCTATATTTATTAAAAATTTAGGTGGATGCAAAATCAGACGATTTCAAAAAGTGATATCCGAATTTATGTGAAAGAGATCATCATTAGAAAAATAGAAAAGCTAGAAAAGTTTATAGAATTTACCTTAGAAGCCAGTCGGGAAATAAAAAAAGCGCCAAAATATGATTCGATTCGGACAGAAATGCAGGAGGAAATTTATCAGATGCAAAAACAGCTGGGTTTTCTAAACAGCTTGCGCAGAAACTTAACCAAAGTCCTGAACACTTCTACCGATCGTGTTCAAATTGGATCGATGGTTTTTACAAATAAAGCCAGATTTTACATTTCCGTTTCTTTGGGAGAGTTTTTCTTCGAAGGAAACCGCTTTTATGCCATATCTGAGGAAAGTCCGATG
>Ga0136636_10000449_pt1 | contig 20674 bp, 12 predicted proteins | sample AntDrymUQ8522106_2_FD_104653 | JGI IMG/M metagenome (GOLD analysis project Ga0136636, IMG submission 104653) | Polar desert sand microbial communities from Dry Valleys, Antarctica - metaG UQ852 (21.06) | ecosystem: Environmental > Terrestrial > Soil > Desert | place: Antarctica: Dry Valley... | reverse complement strand
TTATTATCAACAAAATGAATCCACAGGTTTTGAACTTCCACAATTTTAAAACCCGCAAAGCCGGCTCTGAACGGTTTGTGGAGTTTCACCTGGTTGTAAATAAGGATCTTACTGTAAAACAGGCACATGATATCTGCGATAATATTACCGGGAAAATCAAAACGGAATTCCCCAAAACAGAGGTTATGATTCACACCGAGCCTTGCCTGGATGAATGCGGCGGGAACTGTTTGGGGAACTGCGCCATTTTCGAAGCGTGAGAATTCGGGAAAAGAGGTTAATAGTTAACTGAAAATAATTAATAGCTTCAGACTTCTGAACTATGGGTGGTGAATAAAGCAGAACCAAGCCGAATTTCAGTATTTCGATTTCCAGGCCACTCTTCGAAAGTCCTCTGGATTCATACCCTGTGCGCATTCCTGTTATTTGTCTGGCCTGACCCGACATCGGTTTATTTTACGAAATGATAATTATTTTTTAAAAAGGGAAGAACCTCATATAATTGATTACTTTTGAACGAAGATTCTGACACTTCTTAATGAAAAGAGTACCGAGAGCTGCCTGAAGGTTTAAAAAATATTAAAGTGTACCTGGCATAACTTTTCCCGGTTTTATTTGAACTAGCGGTTATGTGTCTGAATCTGGAAGGAAAATAGCCATAGGATAATCAGGCTGTTTTATTCTGAGAAGGTCAAAGTTTCACAAGCAGGTTGTGTGTTGAATACTGGCTTAATAGAGGGAATTAATCAAAATTTTAGTCATCCGTCTTGTTTAGTTAATCCGATTTGCATATTCCAGGTTAATGTTTAACATTTGGGTAGTTAAAATCACTAAAAACGATTGAGGTCTTAATTCATGTTAAACATCACTATACGGATGACGCTGATACAAACGCATTTCATGAAAAAGTAAATATTTAGTATGACATATTTTCAAGATTTAACTAGTAATCTCGTTAGCAATTCTCAATTTAGTGAAATTTTTGACGTTGACGAAATACAGCGCCTGCAGGATTTGTTTTCGGATGCTACAGGTGTAACTTCTGTTATTACTCAAGTTGACGGCCAGCCAATTACCAGGCCCAGTAACTTCTGCCGGTTATGCCGTACTCCTGGTCATGCTTCCGGCAAGGGAATTACACACTCAATGCTTTCCGATACATCACCTGGCAATAAGTATTCTTCAGGTACGGTTCCCCGTTCATGCCTGAGAGTCTGTAAATGGAATGGAAGCACAAGTATAACCGTTGGTGGAAAACACCTTGCAAACTGGCTGATCGGGCAGGTGCAAAATGAAGAAATAGATAAGCTGCATTTGATACAGCATGCTATCGAAATAGGGACCTCTGTTGAAGATTTAATGGAATCCCTGAGCGAGGTTCCTGTTATGCCTCACAGGCAATTCAACAAAGTGACTGAAATGCTATGTGCATATGTGAATGAATTGTCTGAAAAAGCTTACACCAATTTACAACTGAAAATGCAAATTGCTGAGCGTGAGCGGGCGACACAATTATTGCAGGAAAGTGAAGAGAATTATTCAACCACACTCAATTCTATTGGCGATGCCGTGTTATCCACCGATATTAACGGATTGGTCGTCAATATTAATCCAAGGGCTGAAAGCCTTTGCGGGTGGACAAGTGCTCAAGCCAGGGGAAAGTCATTATCAAAAGTTTTTAATATCATTAACTCCGAAACCAGGGAAGCTGTTCCCGATCCGGTTAAAAAAGTACTCGAAAGCGGGCAAATAATAGGGCTGGCAAACCATACCATATTGATTTCCAAAAATGGAACCGAATACCAGATTGCAAATAGTGCAGCACCTATTAAAAATAAAGATGGTAAAATGAATGGAGTGGTTTTGGTTTTTTCGGATGTAACTGAGAAATACAGGACAGAAAAAGCACTGCGGGAGAGTGAGCGCAGCAAATCGGTTCTATTGTCGAATCTTCCGGGTATGACCTATCGTTGTCGCTTTGATGCTAACTGGACCATGGCGTTTGTTTCGGAAGGGATTTATACTCTAACCGGCTACAAAGCTGAGGAAATTATAAATAATCAGAGGCTTTCTTTCAATGACATGATCCTCCCTGAATACCGTGATCACTTATGGCAGGTTTGGGAAAAGGCAGTGCAGTCTCATGGTATTATTTGTGAAGAATACAGGATTCGTACAGCTGATGGCCAGGAAAAATGGGTGTGGGAGCAGGGCACTCCAATTTATGATGAGGCTGGAGAAGTTGAAGCGCTGGAGGGTCTGATCCTTGATATCACCGGGCGCAAACTCGCGGAGGAAACTCTTCTCAACAAACGTTTCTTGCTGCGCACACTAATTGATAATATTCCGGATGCAATATATATTAAGGATTTAGCATCCCGCAAAACTCTGGCCAACCGGACGGAAGTGCGTTACATAGGTGCCAAATCAGAGTCGGAAGTTTTAGAAAAGGATGATTTTGCTTTTTATTCAAAGGAACTTGCCGAGAAGTTTTTAGCTGACGATAAATTGGTGATAAAAACCGGCAGGCCGGTAATTAACAGGGAGGATTATATTCTTGACGAAAACAATCAGAAACGCTGGTTACTTTCTTCAAAACTACCATTACGTGACAAGGATAACCGGATTATCGGATTGGTAGGTATCGGCCACGATATCACAAAACGGAAGAATGCGGAGGAAGCATTGCGCGAAAGCGAGACACTTTATCGCAATTTGGTGGAGAAATTGCCAGATGGATTGTATAAAAGCACCCACGATGGAAAATTTGTCGAAGTTAACCCGGCCATGTTCATGATGCTGGGTTATGAAAATAAAGAGGAACTGATGACCATCGATATTAAGTCGCAACTCTATTTTTTGCCAAACGACCGAAATGAAACTAAATTGCCGGATAATCAGGCTAAAACCGGGATTTACCGCATGAAAAAGAAAGATGGTTCTGCGATTTGGGTTGAGGATCATGGCTGGTTTACTTTAGATAAAGATGTAAATATTCTTTATCATGAGGGAATCATGAGGGATGTTACCGAACGCAAAATGGCAGAACTGGCTTTGCAGGAAAGCGAGGCCCTTTACCGCAATCTGGTTGAAAGATTGCCCGATGGTGTTTATAAAAGTACTCACGATGGGAAATTTGTAGATGGCAATCCGGCTTTAGTCAGGATGTTGGGTTACGGCAGTAAAGAGGAATTAATGCGTATTGATATCAAGACTCAGCTATATTTTGAGCCGGACGATCGCGAAAGCCTGATATTGCGGGAAAAGCTGGAAGAAATGGGAGTTTACCGGCTCAAGAAGAAAGATGGTTCCGAAATCTGGGTCGAAGATCATGGATGGTATAACCTTGATGAAAGCGGGAATGTCATTTTTCATGAGGGAATCATGCGGGATATTACGGAACGCAAACTTGCAGAAGACGCACTTAAGGAAAGTGAGATCAGGCACCGAACCATCCTGCAAACTGCCATGGACGGTTTTTGGCTGGTGGATATGATGGGAAACTTATTGGAAGTGAATGAGGCCTATTGCCAAATGAGTGGCTATAGTGCCAGTGATCTTCTGGCTATGGGTATTGCTGATCTTGAGGCCAATGGAAAAGCCCATGAAACTCATATGCAGATACAAAAGATTCTTATGCAGGGTGAAAATCGTTTCGAATCCCGCCACAGACGCAGAGACGGGAGCATTTTTGATGTAGAAGTAAGCATAAAGTATCAACCCGCCGAAGGCGGACGGCTAATGGCTTTCATTCACGATATCACTGATAGGAAGAAAAAGGAACAGGAATTTATAAAAGCCAGGGAAAAAGCCGAGGAAAGCGATCGCTTAAAATCAGCTTTTCTTGCCAATATGAGTCACGAAATTCGTACTCCTATGAATGGTATTCTGGGATTTGCCGAACTGCTTAAAGCACCCGATCTTACAGGTGAGGAGCAGCAACAGTACATTCGGATTATTAAAAAAAGCGGTGACCGTATGCTTAATATTATCAACGATATTGTTGATATCTCAAAGATAGAATCCGGGCAAATGAAGATTTATGTCACGGACACAAAAATTAATGAGCAAACCGAATTCATTTATACTTTCTTTAAGCATGAAGTCGAAATAAAAGGTTTGCGGCTTATATGCATAAACGGGCTTTCCGAAAAAGAATCCATCATCCGGACAGACAGGGAAAAAGTGTATGCTGTTCTTACCAACCTTGTTAAAAATGCCATCAAATTTACCAGCAAGGGTTTAATAGAATTTGGGTATGTTAAAAAAAAGAAATACCTTGAGTTTTATGTAAAAGATACAGGCTTTGGGATTCCGGATGACAGGGTGCATGCGATATTTGATCGTTTTGTCCAGGCTGATTTAACTGATACGCGGGCTTTCCAGGGTGCAGGACTGGGATTATCCATTTCGAAGGCTTATGTTGAAATGCTGGGTGGAGATATATGGGTGGAGAGCAGGGAAGGGGCGGGATCAACGTTTTATTTTACTATTCCTTATCATGTGGAATTAAATCCTAATGCCTCTGATTATAAAGATTTTGTTCCTGGAGAACTGCATCAGATCAAGAACCTGAAAATCTTAATTGTTGAAGACGATGAAATATCGGAAATGCTAATTTCGATGGCAGTCAATATATTCAGCAGGGAAGTTTTGAAAGCAAGAACTGGTGCTGATGCTATTGAAATTTGTCGGAATAACCCTGACATTGATTTAATAATGATGGATGTAAAAATGCCCGGAATGGATGGTTACGAAGCCACCAGGCGAATCCGTCTGTTCAATAAAGACGTTTGTATAATTGCCCAGACAGCTTTTGGTCTCGTGGAGGAAAAGGAAAAATCAATAGAGGCGGGATGTAATGAATATATTTCCAAACCTTTAAACCTTGCCGTGTTAAAAGGCCTGATAAACAAATATTTCAGAGTATCGGTAAATTAAATAAAGCCGTCAGAATAATGGATTAGGATAAGATCAGCGCAACTAATTCAGCCAGACTTCGCCAAAAAACAGAAGATCATTTGGAAAACATGTCGTTGAGAACAGTTTCCGGATTTTCTGAAGCCGAAGTTCTCAAACTTATTCATGAACTCGAAGTGCACCAGTTTGAAGTCGACAAGCAAAACGAACAACTGGCGCTGGATGGTAAGCAGGCATCAGAAGTGGGTAGCGCAAAATACAGCGAGTTTTTCAATCTGGCGCCAACCGGATACTTTACGCTCTCCAAAGATGGGGAAATTATACGGGTAAACCGAAGCGTGGCAGCTTTACTTGGAGTTGAACAGTCGTATATGGAAAGCAGTAGTTTTGTATTTTTTGTTTCCGACGAATCCAAACCAATCTATAAACAATTTCTCTGGAATGTCTTCAAAAGCAACATTCAAAAATCATGCAAAATTTTCCTGTCAGTGAATGAAACAGGGCCATTGCTTGTTCTGCTTAATGCTATCGTAAATGGAAACGGAGATCAGTGTCTTGTAAATATCGTTGATATTACCGGGCACAAAAGGACAAAGGATGTTTTGAGGGATGGCGAGAGTTTTTTCAGAGAAACCCAGATTATTGCCCGGCTTGGCTAGTATACTATGGAAATCAGTTCCGGCAAATGGAGAAGTTCTGAAGTTCTTGATGCCATTTTTGGAATTGATTCAGATTTTGAAAAATCAGTTGAAGGGTGGATATCGATCATCCATCCTGATTGGCGAAAAATTATGACTGACTATTTTGTCCAGGAAGTAATTGGCAAAAAAGCCAGATTTGAAAAGGAATATAAAATTATCAGGCAAAATGATCAGGCTGAGCGTTGGGTCTATGGAATAGGCCGGCTTGAATTTAATGGTAAAAGTGAACCGGTAAAAATGATCGGAACAATCCGCGATATCACGGAACAAAAGAAGACAGAAGAGGACCTGCGCAAGGGTCAAAAGCAATACGACAACCTGGTTTCAAAAATTCCTGTCGGCATTTATATACTTCATAGTAAGCCTGATGGCGCTTTCGCTCTCGACTATGCCAGCCCCAGGATGGCCGAAATGCTCAACCAGAGTGTTGAGAGTTTGCTTGCAGATTACCAGGCCATTTTCAGATCGATTCACCCTGACGATCTGGATGGCTTTATGAAATTGAATCAGGAAGGCATCCACCTGAGGCGGCCATTCGACTGGATTTGTCGCATCCGGATTGGGGAGACCGTGAAGTGGATGCATTTCAGTTCATCGCCTGAACTGCTGGAAAGCGGGGATGTTTTGTGGCACGGGCTAGTCGTTGACATCACCGGGCGTTTAAAGACTGAAGCGGAACTCAAGTGTAAAAATGAAGAACTTCAGATACTCAACGCCGAAAAAGACAAGTTCTTCTCCATCATTGCCCACGACTTCCGCGGTCCTTTTAACGGGTATTTAGAACTGACAAAGATGATAGCTGATGGGTCGCCTCAAATGACGATGGAACAGATTCATGAGATTGCCATTGCTATGAGAAAATCTGCCTCCAATGTATATCGGTTACTCGAAAATCTTTTGGAATGGACAAGCATGCAGAGAGGAATAACATTTTTCAGCCCATCAGATTTTCTGCTGTTGACAAAAATAAATGAAGCAATCGATTTGGTTCTCGAAGCAGCAGATAAAATAGAGATTTCAATCAGCCTGGATATTCCAGCAGGTATGCGGGTGGTTGCTGATGAAAATATGCTTGGAAGCATCATTCGCAATTTAGTGTCAAATGCAGTGAAATATACTCCAAAAGGAGGAAATATCATTGTGGCTGCTAAGTCAGATGCCGGCAATTTTGTTAGGATTTCAGTACAGGATACGGGTGTTGGAATGAATAAATATATGATCGATAATCTTTTTAGCCTTGATACAAATACAAGCCGAACGGGTACTGACGGTGAGTCGAGCACAGGGCTGGGACTGATTATCTGCAAGGATTTTGTCGAAAAACATAAGGGTAAACTTTGGGTTGATTCAGAACCAGGGGAAGGTTCAACTTTTTATTTTACAATTCCATGCAGTGCTGAACCCGAGAAAAAAGCAATTGTTCAGGAAAAAGGACCTTCCGGCGGAGAAATGAGACAAATTAAAAAACTGAAAATACTGATTGCCGATGATGATGAAACATCAGATTATCTTATCACCATTGCGCTAAGTAAGATCAGCAAAGAATTTCTGCATTCAAAAACAGGTGTTGATACAGTTAAGGTATGTCGGAACAATCCAGACATTGATCTGGTGCTGATGGATATTCAGATGCCGGAAATGGATGGATATGATGCTACCAGGGAAATCCGTAGGTTTAACAGGAATGTTATCATTATTGCGCAAACAGCCTTTGCATTTTCAGGTGAGAGCGAGAAAGCCGCTGAGGCCGGTTGCAACGGCTATATTTCAAAACCAATTGACAAGCATGCATTGGTAAAAATGATAAAAATGCATTTTTGAGGGGGCATTTGTCATTTAATTTCATATATTACTGCTGAGGCAGCGTAAAAACAAATGAACTTCCTTCGCCTTCTTTGCTTTCAGCCCATATCTTTCCTCCTTGTTTTTCGACAAACTCTTTGCAAAGTATCAATCCCAGACCGGTTGAAGGTTCGCCTTCGGTTCCCTTCCGGTTTGTGTTTTCGGTGAGTGTAAACAATTTGTTCAACAATTCGGGTTTCATTCCTATCCCATTGTCTTTTACAACGATACGAACCATATCGTTTTCAGTTTTTTCAGCAGATATTTCAATATCCCCTCCTTTGAATGAAAATTTCAAAGCATTGGAAATCAGGTTTCTGATAATGGTTTCAAGCATGTGTATATCGGCAAACACTACATTATGTTCAGGAATACTGATCTTGATTCCAATTCTTTTTTTATTCGCAATATCCTTCATTAGCTCAATGCTTTTTGTTAATGAGGATTTTAAAAACATTGGCTGTGGATCAAAACTGATTACTCCGCGCTGCATTTTCGACCATTCGAGAAGGTTTTCGATCAGGCGGTATATATTCGCCGCTGAAGTACGCATGGTTGTGGCTATCTCTTTAAGTTCTTCAGCGGATAAACTTTCGATATCCTCGGCCATTATAGCTGTTAAACCGAGAAATCCATTCATTGGACCCCGTAGGTCGTGCGCAACAATTGAGAAGAATTTATCCTTTTCTGCGTTTATGGCATTGAGCTGTTCATTCTTAATCCTTAACTCTTCTTCTGATTTTTTACGGTTGGTAATATCTTTTGATATACATGTAACCCACATTATTTTCCCGGTCGCATCTTTAATCGGGTCAACCATTGTTAGGTAGAATTTTTCTTCACCTTTTGTATTTACAACTTTTACTTCGATTTCTCCCTTTTCGCCTGTGCTGAATACCTGTCGTACAAGCCTGAGCCTCTTATCGGCTTCATCTGCCGGGAAAATGTCATAAGGTGTTTTCCCGATTATTTCCTCAGGTTTTTTGCCAAACTGAATGGCAAATGCATCATTTACAAACCTGTATGATTCATCAGTATTGAAACTAAAGATTGGATCGCTTGAATATTGAACAAGCATACGGTACTTCTCTTCGCTTACTCTTAATGATTCCTCAACCCGTTTACGTTCGGTCATTTCGCGGCCAACGGCAAGTACAACTTTTTGATCGAACCAAATGCCTGGTGCAAGGCTCACTTCTTTTGGAAAAACCGAGCCATCTTTACGTATTCCCCAAAATTCGAACCTCACCGGTTTGCCGTAATATGCTTCCTTAATAAACCTCGAAATCTGATCCATATCATTTAAACCGGGAGCCGAGAGGAAACCCGGATTTTTATGGAGAAAATATTCCTTCTCATAGCCGAACAACTTTTCAGCACCCGAATTCACATCAACAAAACGCCCATCTTTATCCAGGATGTAAATGGCATCATTCAAACTGTTGATAATTCCCCGGTATGTGGTTTCGGAGAGGTGCAGCTTTTTTTCTGCTTCTTTCCTTTCCGAAATATCAAACATTACAGTTTGAAAGGTGAGATCGGGCATCATTTTTGAATGCATTTCAACCGTAATTTCTCTATCGTCCTTGCAGAGAATATTCCGTTCGGCAATTACAAGCTGATCCTGCTTCAACAGGTCAAATCTGAAAGGCCTGGCCAGAATGCTTTCTTCAGTGAACATAGCTTCCGAAATATGTCGGCCAACCAGTTCGTCACACCGAAAACCAGTCATGCGTTGAAGGCTTTTGTTTGATTTAGTAATAATGCCATCCGGCGATCCGATAATAATGCCTTCAACAGCAAGATCAAATAATTCGCGGTAGCGGTTTTTGCTCTTCCGTAAGGATTCAGATGTTTCTTCAGCTTCCAGGGCAAGAGCAAGACGGCTAATTATATAGCGATCGCAATCAGTAAGTTTATAATCACGCTGAAACACCACGCACAACGATCCTACAGGTTCAGTGTTGCACCTTACCATGTGACCGAGATATGCTTTAAGATTGTAATGGTTAACATTCGGGTCCGAATCAGCATATGAACTTTCGGGTAGGTTATCGATAAAGTAAACATCGTTAATAGCCTTTTTGATAACATCATAACAAATTCGCCCCTCAGGTTTAACTACTGGAATGTGATCATCAGCAGTATTCCATTTCCCGAATGAACATAAAAGGCTTTCATTCAACCGATTGTATAGCGCACTCGAGGCGCCAAGCAACGTACCACATAAGGCGGTAATTATATTAATATTGTCAAAATAATTGTCATTCAGGTTTGTCAGTGTTTTATTAATGGTTTCAAGCTGATGCAGACTGCTGCTTTCCCCGGGATATTCATTTATTGAAATAATAACTCCGGCAACCTCATTTTCAGCATTCAGCATTCCCGAAAGCGAGAAACTGAAAGTGTGTTTTACGCCATCGGATTTTGTATGCATACAATGCCCGTTGTTAACTCCATCGCTACTAAAATTCTTGATTATCCGACTGATAGCCATTGCAGAATCAGGCGCAAGTAAAAACTCATCAATATTGTGTAACAATAGTTTTTCGGACTGAATATCTAATGATTTTTCAGCGGCCTTGTTCACGCTAGAAATAATGCCATTTATATCGGTTGTAATTACCGGTTGAGGTAAGCCATTCAGACAGGAAGTGCAATAAATTTCGGCTTTTAGCATTTTATTATAGTTTTATATTTAAAATTGGATTCATGGCAATCTCAAGCTCTGTAGGATTAAAAACCTGAACATGGGTATAGTGTTGGATAAATCATCAACTATCAGGGTGATAATAGATGGAAAGGATAATATATCTTCCTGGCTTATCATTGAATAGTTAAGTGTTAAAAATCTGGCTGAAAATACTGGCAACCAAACTCATGGTATAATGCATCACAAAAATAAGTTTCACACCCTCAGTTTACTAGACAACTTTAAGATTCACTAAAATTTAAAAGCTGATTTGTAAAGACTTCTTACATAATCGTTAAACAAACCACTGCCTTTCTATCCTATTGAAGGATTATCCAGCTAATTAGCCTTAATGTATCGCATTGATGTCAATTTACAGCTCAAATAAATAACACCATTGCAATCAGACTCATTTTTCAAAAACCAAATATACAATATACTTGAGGTAAAGATATCATATGCCGAAAAATAAAAGTTAAATTCTTTTGTTTTTAAACACTCTTGTTCGATAAAAAAAGATTACAATGAGCTGAATCCCCTGATTTTATTGCGTCCAATAGGGGACTTCTCATGATGGGCTTACATTTAATTCTACCAATAGCTATTTGCTTGCGCAAATAATCTAACGGGACTGCCCCGTAGGGGCAATATATTGGTAGAAAACAAGATGCAAAACAGGACAAAGTCCCGTCAGGGACGAAATAGCATTTAACCGGACAAAAGTGATTTTTAAAACGGGAATCCCGCCTTAATTGCGAAATGTTACGTTTCCGGCATTTTTTCAGAATAGTACTGATTTTATGGGATTAAACCTCTTTCAACACACTGTTAATTATTTCTGTATAACTTATGGCAAGGATGAAAAAACTGCCCGGCATAATCCTGTAATTTCGCATTCACATAAGTAGCGTATTTTACCTGCAAAAAACTTAAAAGTTAATGAACATCATCACATATAACGTAAACGGGATACGGGCTGCTATAAGTAAAGGTTTCCTCGACTGGCTTAAGGCCAGTAATGCCGATGTGGTTTGTCTTCAGGAAATAAAGGCTCAACATGATCAGATACCCATGGGTGAGTTTGAAGCATTGGGATACCATACCTATTGGTTTCCGGCTGAAAAAAAAGGATATAGCGGAGTAGCCATTCTTTCCAAAACCGAACCCGACAAGGTAGTTTATGGCATGGGTATTGAAAAATACGATTTCGAAGGAAGGTTTATCCGTGCTGACTTTGGTGATAAAAGTGTGATTTCGGTTTATCATCCATCCGGAACCACCGGTGATCACAGGCAGGCTTTCAAAATGCAATGGCTGGCTGATTTTCAGAATTACATTCTCGAATTAAAGCAAACCCGTCCGCATCTTATTATTTCGGGTGATTATAATATTTGCCACCGTGCAATTGATATTCATGACCCCATACGCAACGCTACCAGCAGCGGTTTCCTTCCCGAAGAACGTGATTGGATGACAGGATTCCTTAATTGCGGCTTTATCGACTCATTCCGTTACTTTGTTAAGGAGCCACATCATTATACCTGGTGGAGTTACCGTTCGGGTGCACGCAGCCGCAACCTGGGCTGGCGTATTGATTACAATATGGTGAGCGACGAACTCGGACAAAGCATGAAACGTGCAGTTATTATGCCTTTGGCAGTGCATTCCGATCATTGTCCTGCGCTGCTCGAAATACAATTTTAAGTTTAAATCATTCTTTGAACCATTAATATGCATATTATGAATCATTTATTTGTTAAAAAAGCAATCGGGATCATAGTAATAGTTTTTCTGTCTGGCGCTTTTTCTTCATGCGTTTCAATGAAAAAATACAAGGATCTTACGGCAAAATGCAATGAGGAAAGTAGCAGCTTGAATGCAAAAGCCGACGAACTTGGAACACAGGTTACTGAACTTACATCCGAAAACGGACGGTTTAAAAAAGACGTTAGTCAGCTTAAAGCTGATACTTCGCGCCTTGGTTCCATGTTGCGCTTACTTACAGCCGATTATAACGAACTCGATCGCTCGCACGAATTACTTAAGTCGCAGTTTTCGGCAAATTTCGAAGATGCTGAAAAGGTCATGAAAGAGCTAAAGCTTTCGCAGGATACATTACTCGCCCGCGAAGACCGTTTGAAAGCACTGCAGTCTGAACTGTATGTTAAAGGTAAAAACCTTGCTGAACTGCTTGCAGCCATGCATAAGAAAGACTCAATTACCAATTCGTTGCGCAAAGCAGTTGCTGATGCGCTCATGGGTTTCGAAGGCAAAGGGCTGACAGTGCACATAAAAGATGGAAAAGTATACGTTTCGATGGAAGAGAAGCTTCTGTTTGCCTCAGGCAAATGGGATGTAAGCAACGAAGGTATAAAAGCACTTAAAGACCTGGCTAAGGTACTAGAGAAAAATCCTGATATTAACATACTTATCGAAGGCCACACTGATAATGTGCCACTCACAGGGCAGAACCAGGTTAAAGACAACTGGGATCTGAGTACCATGCGTGCAACTTCCATTGTGAAAATATTGCTTGCTAACGGCAAGGTTAATCCAAAACGACTTGTTGCTTCCGGCCGTGGTGAATATCTTCCCGTAGTTCCCAATGATTCACCATCCAACAAAGCTAAAAACAGGCGTACCGAAATTATTCTCTCGCCCAAACTCGATGAACTGATGCAGATCATTGGAAATAATTGATCGACTGTATAAATATTTAATTTACCTTTGCAAAATGGTATATTTATACAATATCCGTATTGCAAAAATTATATAAGGATTGCTGATTCTGTCTGCAATCCTTCATTTTGTGTAATTGTTTCACTGTACATAATTCCTGCCTGGCAGGTTTAAAGTTTCAGGCTGCGGCCTGAAAAAATTTTGCTCAGTGAAATCCAAAACCGCGATTGCCTTACTATTATCATGAAAAACAGCATAATGACGAAAGAAACCACTGCTAAATTAATCCTTGAAGATGGAACTGTATTTTCCGGTAAATCCTTTGGTTTTGAAGGATCGGCTGCCGGTGAAGTGGTCTTCAATACTTCCATGACAGGCTATCCCGAAAGCCTCACTGATCCGTCGTTTGCAGGCCAGATTATGGTTGCAACCTATCCGCTGATCGGTAATTATGGCGTGCCCGAAGCCGTTATGGTTGATGGTTTGCCCGATTATTTTGAGTCGGATCGCATACAAGTAACAGCTCTTATCGTTTCCGACTATTCAGAGCAATACAGTCACTGGAGTGCCAAGCGAAGCCTGGGTAACTGGCTCGAAGAGCATCATATTCCCGGTTTGTATGGTATCGATACCCGTGAGTTGACCAAGATTATCCGCGAAAAAGGTGCAATGATGGGTAAAATTATTTTCGGCGACAACGACCCTGGATTCCACGATCCAAATAATGAAAACCTGGTTGCGAACGTAAGCACTGATAAAGTGATAGTTTACGGAACTGGCTCAACCCGGATTTTACTGGTGGATTGTGGTGTGAAATACAATATTATCAGGCATTTCATTAAACGCGATACGACGGTGATCCGTGTTCCCTGGGATTACGATTACTCAAAGGAACAATACGACGGTTTGTTTATCTCGAACGGACCGGGTAATCCTAAAATGTGCGATGTAACTATAAAACATTTAACAGAATCGCTAAAACAGGATATTCCGATTTTCGGTATTTGTCTTGGAAACCAGTTGCTGGCTCTTGCTTCGGGTGCGGATACATATAAACTGAAATATGGTCATCGCAGCCACAACCAACCTGTTTTACAATGCGGAACAAACAAGGCATTGGTTACTTCCCAGAATCATGGATTTGCCATTGATAACGATTCGCTTTCAAGTGATTGGGAACCGTTATTCATTAACCTGAATGATGGAACCAACGAAGGCATAAAGCACAAAACACGCGATGTTTTCTCCGTACAGTTCCATCCCGAAGCCTCCAGCGGTCCGACGGATAGTGAATATTTGTTTGATGATTTCTTAAAGGTGGTTCGTAAAAAAAAATAACCACGGAGGCACATAGAACACAGATAAAATAATGATATCTTGTCTGGAATTGAATAAAAAAAACCTCCGTGTATCTCAATGCCCTCTGTGCCTCCGTGGTAAAAAAAAATAAGAAATTGAATTGATTACGCTTTTAATAAAATTGATAGATGAAAAAAATTCTGGTATTAGGTTCGGGTGCATTGAAAATCGGTGAGGCCGGCGAGTTTGATTACAGCGGAACGCAGGCATTGAAAGCCTTGCGCGAAGAAGGTATTTTCACCATCCTCATCAATCCCAATATTGCAACTGTACAAACGTCAGAGGGCGTTGCCGATAAAATATATTTCCTCCCTGTTACGCCTTTCTTTATCGAAAAAGTTATCGAAAAGGAAAAACCTGAAGGAATACTGCTTTCATTTGGTGGTCAAACTGCCCTGAATTGTGGTATTGAACTCTTTAAAACAGGGATATTCGAAAAATACAATCTGAAAGTATTAGGCACCCCGGTACAATCCATTATCGATACCGAAGACCGTCAGATTTTTGCCGATAACCTTCGTAAAATAAATATTAAAACACCCCGAAGCATTGCCGTAACTACAATTGACGATGCGCTAAAAGCTTCTGAAACCCTCGGTTTTCCAATTATTGTGCGCGCGGCTTTTACCCTTGGCGGACAAGGTTCCGGATTCTGTTACAATCGTGATGAACTTCTGAAACTTGCAGGTACCGCTTTTTCATATTCATCACAGATCCTTGTTGAAGAAAGCCTGAAAGGCTGGAAGGAAGTGGAATATGAAGTCGTCCGCGATTGCTATGACAATTGTATTACTGTTTGTAACATGGAGAATTTCGATCCGCTCGGAATTCACACTGGTGAAAGTATTGTGGTTGCGCCTTCGCAAACGCTTACCAATCGCGAATATCATAAGCTCCGTACCATTGCAATCGAAATTGTCCGTAATGTCGGTATTGTAGGTGAATGCAATGTGCAGTATGCCCTCGACCCCGATTCGGAGGACTACCGTGTTATTGAAGTAAATGCCCGCCTTTCGCGTTCTTCGGCACTTGCATCGAAGGCAACAGGATACCCGCTGGCATTTGTGGCAGCTAAACTGGCTCTTGGTTATGGGCTTCATGAACTTAAAAACTCGGTAACAAAAACCACAACTGCATTTTTTGAGCCGGCGCTCGATTATATTGTGGTTAAAATTCCCCGCTGGGATTTGAACAAGTTTATCGGCGTTTCCAAGGAAATCGGCTCCAGCATGAAGAGCGTGGGCGAGATTATGGCTATCGGCCGCACTTTCGAGGAAGCCATACAAAAAGGCTTGCGCATGGTAGGGCAGGGGACCCACGGATTTGTCGGGAATCACGATTTGGAGTTCGATGATATCGACCAGGCTCTTTCCGCCCCGACGGATATGCGCATATATTCTATTGCCAGCGCTTTCGAGGCTGGTTATACGGTTGAGCGTATTCACGAACTCACCATGATTGATAACTGGTTCCTGGTAAAGCTAAAATCTATTTATGATCACATGATTGTGCTGAAAACTTTCGATAAACTGGAAGATATTTCAGCTGAAATGATGAAAGCCACCAAGCAAAAAGGCTTTTCTGATTTCCAGATTGCACGTTTCCTGGATGAAATACCAGGCAATATGCACAAGGAAATGCTGCAGGTCCGCAATTACCGCAAGTTTCTGGGAATTGTTCCTTATATTAAACAGATTGATACACTGGCTGCCGAATATCCTGCTCAGACCAATTACCTGTATATGACCTATAACGGATCAGCACACGATATTGAACCTGAAAAAGACGGGAAATCCGTTATAGTGCTTGGTTCAGGCGCTTACCGCATCGGAAGCTCTGTGGAGTTCGACTGGTGCTCGGTAAATGCACTCACCACTGCCCGGAATCTTGGTTACCGTGGTATTATGATCAATTTCAATCCCGAAACGGTAAGTACCGATTACGATACCTGCGACAGGCTGTTTTTCGATGAGCTTTCGTTCGAGCGGGTAATGGATATTATTGAACTGGAAGAGCCAAAAGGTGTGGTTGTAAGCACCGGCGGACAAATTGCCAATAACCTGGTAATGCGGCTTCATGGCATGGGCGTCCCTATACTTGGAACGGCACCTGAAAGTATTGATAATGCCGAAAACCGCCATAAATTTTCAACCCTTCTCGACACGCTTAAAATTGACCAGCCCCGCTGGAAAGAACTTGTAGAAATAGAGCAGATATATGATTTTGTGGATGAGGTAGGTTTTCCTGTTCTTATCCGTCCATCCTATGTTCTTTCTGGCGCCGCTATGAACGTGGTATCCAACCGACAGGAACTTGATTTCTTCCTCACGCTGGCTGCAAGGGTTTCGAAGGAATACCCGGTTGTAGTTTCTGAGTTTATACAGAATGCCAAAGAGATTGAGATTGATGCCGTTGCCGATAAAGGTGAGATAATGGCTTATGCCATTTCGGAGCATATTGAGTTTGCCGGTGTGCATTCGGGCGATGCAACCATAGTGTTTCCAGCACAGAAAATGTATTTCGAAACTTCACGACGAGTTAAGAAAATATCACGTGATATTGCCAGGGCGCTGAATATAAGCGGACCGTTCAATATGCAATTCCTGGCACGTGACAACGATATTAAAGTTATTGAATGCAATCTTCGTGCTTCGCGTAGTTTTCCGTTTGTAAGCAAGGTTTTAAAGATCAATTTCATCGAACTGGCTACCAAAATTATGCTCGGCGTTCCTGTCGAAAAACTTAGCAAATCAGCTTTCGAAATGGATTACGTTGGGATTAAAGCTTCTCAGTTTTCATTTTCAAGGTTGCAAAAAGCCGATCCTGTGCTGGGTGTCGAAATGGCAAGCACCGGAGAAGTAGGCTGCATAGGCGAAAACTATTACGAGGCATTATTGAAGGCCATGCTTTCGGTCGGGTACAAGATTCCGAAAAAGAACATACTGTTTTCCTCCGGTGATTCACGTTCTAAGATAGAACTGCTGAACAGTGCCAGGATGTTGGTTGAACGTGGATACAATCTTTTTGCTACACATGGCTCGGCTAAATTTCTTTCGGATAACGATGTGCCGGTTACAGCCCTTTACTGGCCTGATGAGGATGGAACGCCCAACACCCTTGATTACCTGAAGAACCGCAAGATAGACCTGGTTATCAATATCCCGAAAAACCTTTCGAAAACCGAACTCTACAACGATTACGAAATCCGCCGTGCTGCCGTAGATTTCAATATCCCGCTGATTACCAATGCCAGGCTGGCCAGCGCTTTTATTTATGCTATCTGCAAGTTGCAGCCTGAGGATATTGCGATACTGAGTTGGGATGAGTATTGATGGGATTGAGGAGGATTGATGAGATTGAAGAGATTGATGGGATTGATGGGGATTGATGAGATTGAAGAGATTGAGGGGATTGATGGGGGATTGATAGGGTTGATGGGATTGATATGAAGTCACTTCGTCAATTGTGCCGTGCAGGCGGGTGTTGCGACTTTCAGTCGCACCTTTCTACAACAGAATAAGTTGGATTTACCGGCACACTTCAAAAGGAAGACACTCGCCAACCAAGGCTCAGCCGGTAATATTCGCTGTGTGTTGCAGAACGCTCATAATCCTATTTATTTTAGTGGCAGACGTTGCCTTCTTCTGAAGAAAATATAACGGGATTAAGCAATGCTTTTACTCCGTTTGGATGTATTATTACTTCGGATTTGTTTCTTAGCCCTAAGTAATTTCTGCGCTTTTATAAATTCGCTGATAGCTTTTTCTTCTTCCTTTGTCATAGGATTTTCGCCACCAATAAAATCCACATCAAGTTCTTTTGTTTTATGTTTCATTTTGGAAAATATTTATTGATGAGTTTTAATGCTGCATTAGTATCAATTATCATGATTCGTCCACCGATATGTGTCGCACCTTAATACAACAGAATAAGTTGGATTTACCGGCATACGGCAGGCGACGCGCGCCAGCGGAAGGCCTTTGTGAGGCACAGTATTTTTATTAAAGTCTAGATAATTCGACCGATGCAAATTCCGAACCCGGGAATTACATCACCTTCAAATGTCATTTTTTTTCTACTATTTACAAAATCAACTTGTTGTCTGGAAAATGCAAAATATGCTCCTGCCGAAAATTTAAAGTACCAATTACTATTCTTTATAATTGTGTAGTTAATATTAGGGTAGATAATAGCGGGCATGTCTGGTTTTCCAGTATCATCTTTGTCATGAAAGGGACTCTTAAAAAACCAGGATCCTTCAAGCCCAAAGCCCCATTTTTTTTTGCTGCTCACATTTAACCCGGTATGAATAATATTGGTTGGAACATCCCAACCAGGCATTAAAAGACCGATACCTAAATTAGGTTCAAGATAAAGCCTGCCATGTTCAGATAAAGGAAATCTGTACGCTGCATTTAATGACGCCCCTACAAAGTTTGATCCGCCCAATTGTATTTCTATCTTTTTTTGCGCTGTAACTGCGAGCACAAGCAGTAAAAAAGATAAACCTAAAATAAGCTTGCTCATAAGACTTGTAATTTTAATAATAGTAATTAAGGATGAACGTAGCTGCATCTTCAATATTGTGCTCAACGGTTAGGTTAGAAATAGTGGCGGTTTGCGTGGTTGTCAACTGTCAACCAACACCAATGCTGGTGCGAATTACGAGCTTTCAATTATGTACTACGCCCGCCATTATTTATAGCCTTTGTGTGTGCCTTGAATGGCAAAAATAATAAAGTTCTTTGATTGATTAGTATCATTAAAGAACAGTCCGCAGGGTGCAAGTCCCATATGGGCGGGTGTAACGTCCCGAACCCTTAGTAAGTCGCAAGGTGGTGTGGGGTAACTTATGCACTGAGGTAAGCGAGACTACAAACATCTGAACTGACGAACAGGAACGGGATACGATGCATATATATGCGGGTAAGCAAGCACATCTTTGCAAAGCCCTAACAACACAAGAAGCCTATGTATGTAGATTCCGCAGGATTAGATTGAAGGACATTTGCCTTACCGGGGGAGATCCCGGAATAGATTCGTATTCTATAAGCCGGGAAGTCAGCAGAAGTCATAGTAGGCATGCATGGTATGAACCGAAAGATAAGTTGCGGAAGTCAGGCGAACTGAACTATTCGGGCTATCCGACACCAGAGATGCAAACCGAAGGGCCGAACATTAGGTTGTCCCAAATTCGACAAGGAGGTTCAAACTTAGAGTTTGCCAGCCTTGTCTTAAACCAGGACAAAGGTGCTATTGGTGTAAAGAGCGATAGTGCTGATACCTGATGAACCGCTGTATAGGAGAACCGTACATTATTGCGGCAGCAATACCGGTGTGAGAGGCGCACCCCGTCAGTATTTGCTGGCGGGGCCGTCTACTCGATTATGTGTAGGAATTTATTTTCTCTTTATTCAATTTAAAACAATTTTTCATTTTCACCATTCTGTAAAATTCACTTTGATTATAACCAAATATTTTTAATTTTTGGATTGTCTGCAAAATCTCAGATTCTTCCACTTTGCAGCCAAATATAATCTCTTTTACTTGGTCTTGATTGAAAAAGATAATTTCTTTCTTTTTGTTATTTATCAGTCTAACCTCTTCTTCGTAAATCCATTTGTCGGATTTAGTTGTCAACCAACCTTTGATAGCCTCCGAATTGTTTGTATCGTAGTTGAAGGGTTTATATTCGACAAGATATTTCACTTCAGCGACTACAGAATCTGGTTTCCCGTTGAATCCAGATTTCTGAAAACCAATGCATATTCCACTATGTTTTTTTGCGTAATGAGACCACATTAATATTTCTTTATCAGTTTTACTAAAGCAACTAACTCTAAACAGTTCTTTCTGTTTTTGCAGTTTGGCGCTAAAAATCGACATGAACCGATTTGTGTCTCTTGACATTTCTTTTAATAATCTTCTTTTTTCTTCCCGGTTTTTATCAGGTTCGTGTCTGCTTATAAAATCCGAAAGAAATTTTCCAGTAATGTTTAAACTGATTAATTTTTCATCACAGTCAAAAGGGTCATTGAACTCAATAGGATTAGTGAACCTTAGTGATTTACAGGCTAAAATTTTGTTTATTCCTGTATCAAAGTCGATATACTTATAGATAATATCTGAATCCATTTCCTCTAATTGTAGGTTTTGTTTGTCGATGTTTTATTCTTACACATAACGAGTGTGTATACGCACTATTGCGTATATCTCAGCCTTGTGCGTAACCTTGTACATGCCTTTATGTAGCTGAAATACTGAGTTAATTTACCTTGGCTTGCGCGCACTTGCAGCACTTGAGCTTCAGTCCATTCAATGCTTCTTTGCTCTCTCAAATATACTCCCTTTCTCAATACCTCCCTCACCCCATCAAAATATTTATTAATAAAGCCCGGGCGCAGCACCCACACTGCACCCGGGCACGTGTTTCACGCACACGTTAATATTTCTCCTTCTGGAAACCCCATTCGCGTATTAC
>Ga0136636_10000448_pt1 | contig 20685 bp, 20 predicted proteins | sample AntDrymUQ8522106_2_FD_104653 | JGI IMG/M metagenome (GOLD analysis project Ga0136636, IMG submission 104653) | Polar desert sand microbial communities from Dry Valleys, Antarctica - metaG UQ852 (21.06) | ecosystem: Environmental > Terrestrial > Soil > Desert | place: Antarctica: Dry Valley... | reverse complement strand
AATAATTAATTCTCCAAACAATTGACTGGTTTTATATACAACTAAACCATGCTGTTTGTTCAGATTCTTACTAATTTTAATCTTTTGCTATTTTTTTCGACTCGTTGAACATCTTATCAGCCTGTTTTTTAAACTTTCCTTGCGGGAACTCGTTGATATAATTATAATATTCATCAATCGTATTTCTATAACGTTCAATTTTCTTTTCTTCAATACTTTGAGTAGCAAGTTGGTATTTCGACTCTAGAATCAACATTGACAATTCTTCGCGGTGTATTGTCGAAGGAAAATTTTTCAATGCATTTTGAGCTGTAATTACACAGGATTCGTAATTGTTCCCTAAATAATTACCCAAGTTGAAGTATAATTTAGCATTCAAATACGCTTTGTACGCCAATTTATTATTCATTTCCTCTAATAATTTATTGGCTTCGGCTATGCGTTCACTTTCAGGATAAAGTTCAAGAAACTCTTGAAAAGAGGCTATTGCATTGTGAGTTGCTGCTTGATCAAGACGGGCATCGGGCGAATCCTGATAGTAGCAGAATCCAATCATGAACTTTGACTCGACAGCAAATTTGCCTTTAGGATAAGTTTTCATATAGGTCTTAAAATACTCGCTTGCAGTAAAATAATCTTTCTGACCGATATACGACCTTGCCATGTAATTAAGTACCGTTTCCGACCGATCGGTTCCTTTGTAATAACTGGATACTGCATCAAACAAGGTTGCTGCACGAACAAAATCTTTTTTATCGAAATACTGAACAGCCCTGTTGTATTTTAACTCTGCATCGTTCGATTTAAGCAATTTTTGATAATCGCCACACGATACAAAAGCTAACACAGCTACTAAAAGAAATAATTGAAGCTTTTTCATATAATAATTTGGTGTGCAAAAGTAGTTTTTTTTTCAGGAATAAAAAAATATAAGCTTTCGATTTAACAAAAGTAGAGAATTCAATCAATTAATAATGAATTATGAACAAATTGAGGCTAAAAAGTTAATCGAATTTAGCATTCCGACAAGTGATAAATTCCACATGAGTCTGAGGTTTGCGTTTTACTTTGCTAGATATTTTTTAAATCCTTCGGAATAAGTAATTTGATTTTTTCCATTTATATCCACATAAATCAAATAGCATTCCATACCGGGAATACTTTTGCAAACCTTCATGCAACTGTCTACTCCCAGCACCATAAAAGGAGTATCATAGGCATCGGCCATAATTGCTGTTGGAGCTACAACAGTCACACTGAGCAAGCTGTTATTTGCAGGATAACCGGTATGAGGGTTGATAATGTGTGAGTACTTTTTACCGTCTTTGATATAAAACTTACGATAATCGCCGGCAGTAGTTACCGCACAATCGGTTATTGAAAGAATTGTTTGTAGCTCATTAATCGTACTTGTAGAATCGTCAATTGCTTTATCAATACCTATTCTCCATCTTTCACCTTTGTCATTCAACCCTTTACAGACAACTTCGCCTCCAATTTCAATCATATAATTTTTGCAGCCATTGTCTCTCAACAATTTTGCAATTACATCCACCGAATAACCTTGAGCAATGGAATTAGGATCAATCAGAATGCGCGGATCATCTTTAATGACTTTATGATTTTCAATACGTACTTTTTTGTAGCCCACATAAGGCAAAAACTCCGACACATTAGGTAATTTGCTGCGGTCGATGTTCCCAAATGCAAATCCCCAGGCTTTTACCAATGGCCCAACAGTAATATCGAGTGCACCATTTGTACGTTCGGCGGCCTCTTGGGCTGCATAAAATATGGTTTCAAAATCCAAATCGGTCTTCACGGTCGGATCATTATTGTTAATTCTTGAAATAATAGATTTGGGGTTGTAGGTAGACAGAGACATATCAAATTGGTGCAAACGCTCTTCTATTTTAGCTTTTAAATCGCGTCCCTGAGGTTGCTGATAAGTAGCTGAATAAGTAGTACCTTGGGTTTGACCTTCGTTATGAATATACTCAACCGTCTTTACTGCTGCAACCTTCGGTTTACTCATAAAATAATAACCGGCAATTGCTATCAGGCAAACAAAGACAACAAGTACGAAAACTAATGCGTTCTTTTTCATATAAATAAGTCTGTTGAGTTAAATTTCAAAAAGTAATCTTTTTCCCCTAACTGTTTCGTCAAACTTTCCATTGTCATACACATTCTGGCCGTTTACCCATGTTTTCAGCACTTTAGCATCAAATGTTGTACCTTCAAAGGGCGACCATCCACATTTGTAAAGGATATTTTCAGGAGTAACCGTCCATGCATCGTTTGGGTTTACTAAAACCATATCGGCATAAAACCCCGGACGAATAAAACCGCGGTTTTCAATACGAAACAAGTCGGCCGGTGCATGACACATCTTTTCCACCACTTTTTCCAATGTAAATGCTCCTTGTTTTACCAATTGCAACATGGCCACAAGCGAATGCTGAACCAACGGACCTCCCGAAGCAGCTGTTAAACACGAGCCCTCTTTTTCAGAAAGCAAATGCGGCGCATGGTCTGTGGCAATTACATCTATCAGATCTGAATTTACCGCATCGATAAGTGCCAACCGGTCTGATTCCGATTTTATGGCAGGATTCCATTTAATACGATTACCATATTTTGCGTAATCGGCATCCGAAAACCACAAGTGGTGCACACATACTTCAGCAGTAATGCGCTTTTCTCTCAAAGGTTTATCCGATGAGAACAAAGACATTTCCAAAGCCGACGACAAATGGAAAACATGTAGCCGTGAATTATATTTGGTAGCCAACTTCACTGCAAATGATGACGATTTGTAACATGCTTTGGCAGTTCGGATTAGTGGGTGATATTTTACCGGAATATCTTCTCCCAAAAGTGCTTTGTAATGCTGAATATTCTGCTGAATAGTCGACTCATCTTCGCAATGTGTTACAATCAGCAACGGAATTTCCGAAAAAACCCGATTCAAGGTATTGTTATTATCTACCAGCATATTGCCTGTTGAAGAGCCCATGAACATCTTCAAACCTGGCACATTACGCGGGTTTACCTTTTTTAGTTCGTCCAGATTATCGTTGGTAACTCCCATCAAAAATGAATAATTAGCCATCGATTTCTCGGCTGCTAAATCATATTTTTGTTCTAAAATATCAACTGTGGTAGCTTGAGGTTTAGTATTGGGCATTTCGAAGTAAGAAGTGATTCCACCAGCCACCGCCGCCTTGCTCTCGGTGTAAATATCACCTTTATGCGTTAATCCAGGGTCCCTAAAATGCACCTGATCATCAATCAAACCGGGCAAAAGAAGTAAACCTGTAGCATCAATTTCGGTATGAGGCTCGGAAATTGATATCGTTTCGTCCCCTTCGTAAACAGCTTTAATCAGCTCATCTTCAAACACTACCGAACCGATAAAAGTACGTCCTTCGTTTACAATGCTGGCATTTCTTATAATTTGCAATTTGCTCATAATTTGAGTATTATATATGCTTAATGGATTTTCTTTTTTGGAAATTTTCTAAACCAACCATTAATTTTCAATTGAACCACCCCAAAAAAAGCCTCACCAAAAATGCCACTATTCATTTTGGAAGTTCCAAACTCGCGATTGATAAATATGATAGGCACCTCTTTAATAGTAAAACCACATTCGAAAGCGGTATATTTCATTTCAATTTGGAAAGCATATCCTTTAAAACGGATTTTATCCAATTCGATAGTTTCAAGGACTTCCCGTTTGTAACATTTAAATCCGGCAGTGGTATCGGAGATATTTACTCCCAGCACAAACCGAACGTATTTCGAAGCCAGATAAGACATTAAAACGCGACCCATTGGCCAATTCACCACGTTCACTCCCGTCACATAGCGTGACCCGATAGCCACATCAGCACCTTGATTGGCACATGCATTGTACAGTTTTGGCAAATCATTCGGATTATGTGAAAAGTCGGCATCCATCTCGAAAATATAATCGTATTTATGTTCAATAGCCCATTTAAATCCGGCAATATAGGCAGTTCCCAAGCCAAGTTTACCTTTACGTTCAACCATAAACAAATGAGAGGAAAATTCCTTCTGCAATTTCTTCACAATGGCAGCAGTTCCATCAGGCGATCCGTCTTCAATGATTAAAACATGAAAAGTTAATGGTAAACTAAAAACGGCGCGAATAATATTCTCGATGTTTTCTTTTTCGTTGTAGGTGGGAATAATGACTAAATTGCTCGACATGGTTATTTAGTTGATTGTTAGTAATTCTTATTTATTGCCACATAATTATTAATGGACAACAGTGCTAAATCTTATACCTTTATTTCTTAAAAAATATACAGTTCTGAAGGAGTCAGCCGGTCTAAAGTTACAAGCTGAACATGTTCGCCCACAATCACCTGCCTGCTTTTTAAATGATTTAAAATGGTGGTATGTGCCACTTCAGGCAAATTATTTTCTTTGCTCAAATGGCAGAGAAAAATATGTTGTGTACGTTCATTATAATTAGCAGCCAAAAATAATCCAGCTTGGTCGTTGCTCAAGTGACCTGTATGTGCAATAATTCTGTTTTTCAGATAAACAGGATAAGGCCCATCTTGTAACATCTGCTCATCATAATTAGCTTCCAAAACCATATAATCGGCTTGTTCTAAATGCGATGCAACCTCCTCACCTACATGACCTAAGTCGGTAGCAAAGGTAAATCTTTTTTCTTTATATTCCACCGTATAACCCACACTATCTGTAGAATCGTGAGATACAGAGAAAGCCGTAACCTTAAAGTCACCAACCTGCACAGTTTGTCCTTTTTCTATCAATTTACGACTGGAATATAGTTTTTCAGTTACGCAATAACTCTTTTGAATTCCTTCGTGAACTAATCGGGTGGAATAGATAGGAATACGATATTTTTCACCTAACGGACCAACCGCTTTTATATGATCAGCATGATCGTGAGTGACAAATACTCCCCAAATGTTTTCGAAATCTAATCCTATATTTCGCAAACATTTACGAATAGAACGCACACTAATACCGGCATCTATCAATATGCCCGTTGATGCATTGCCTATAAAGTAACAATTGCCACTACTACCACTACCAAAACTCTGAAAACGCAATTTATCCATTTATATTTATTTAAGGCGACAAAATTAACTTTAAAAATCGAACTAAGACTACAAATTATCAGAAATAACGTTAATCCTTCATAAAAAGCAATTATTTACAAAAACGCACTTGACAACATCAAGGCATATTCATTTGACTGAATGATACTTATGCAAAGCAAAAAGAGCTATAAAATTATTTTACTATTTGTAAAAAAAACAGATAGAATCTCTCTATCTGTTTTTTAGTTGCAAAATTGCTAATTCTATTTATCAAAATCACTTTTTACGTGTGCTCCATCGCAAAAAGGCTTATTGCTACTGTATCCACATCTGCAAAGATAAGTTTTTCCGGTGAAATCCTTCACTTCTCCCGAAAGCAAGTTTAGTTTAAAATCGCCCGTAACAACATAAGGGCCGCCTTTTACTATTTTTACATTTTCCATATTAAAAAATTTACTAGAATCAACCAGTAAACAAATAGTAATGACAAAAGTTTTTTGAAGGATGACAATGAAGCTGCATAGAAAAACGCATAGTAGCTGTTTTATTTTTTCAGAAAAGTATTTTCGGCATTCCTAAGTTCCATTATTTTTTTTCGGAACAACACTTCCAAATCAGCATTTTTGGCTTCAAGGTTACTAATAGCGGGTGCAATAGTGCTACGCTCTTCAGTCATTTCAGCCTTGTCATAACGTAAACGCAAATCGTTGAGTTGTGATTTTGAATGTTGAAAATCATTCTTCAATTTTTCTTTTTCATTCCATAATTTCATTGCATCGGCACATTTGAACTGTGACAAATGGGTATAAACAATCGAATCATTAACAATAAATTCAATTTGTTCGTTGGGTTCTTGCACTTTCAATTGTGACGATTGTGTGCTATCTAAGGTCTTGCTGCTTTTTCGATAACTTTTCAACAAAGCCACGTCACGCACAAAATCTTTATCCTCACTTCTAATAATTGTTTTGTTCTCATCAGACACGAATGTGTAAATCATCACTTTGCCTGCCAACTGATTCCGATCAGAAGCAAACCAGCCCAGTTTACGCTGTTCGTCAATAACCATCATGTAATCATTAGCTAGAGAGTTGAAAGGAAATCCAATGTTTTCGGGTGCTAAAAAACTATCCGAAGAAGGTGTATAACGGGTTACAAAAATATCGTACCCACCCAGCGAATTTTCGTTGTCCGAAGCAAAATACAACGTTATCCCATCGAGCAAAAGAAAAGGATAATTTTCATTAGCATAAGTGTTGATTACCTTAGACACAGAAACTGGAGCCGACCATCTGTCGAACAATTTATAAGACGTAAACAAATCCATTTGACCATGAATCGAATCGGAATAATACACTCTATCCTTTCGTTGCGTGGTGTAAGTGATTTTATCTACAATGCGACGAGCTGTGAGCTTCAGCAAGGTTTGATTTATAGTGCCTAATTCGCTACTTGCTTTATAAAATCGCAAAAAATCGGGTTTATCCACCATAATGCTATCAACAATGGCTATATCTTCGACCTTGGTGAGCAGGCGTGCAGCCTTTTCCGACTTTATTATTTTATTTTGTAATTCCTGAATTTTTACATCTTCTGGTTTTAATGTCGCTAGGTAACTTTGGTAAGCAATCACCGATTTATCAAACCGATAAGTGGTGAAGTAGAGTTCGCCCAAATACATATCGCGCTGAGGAAACTTAGAACCTGCCATCTGGAAATGAGTAATGGCTTGTTCAGCATCCTTCATCTCATAACTACATTGAGCATACCTGAAATTGAGTTTCGCATCGTTGGGTTTATGTTTCAGCAAAGACTCATAAACGACACGCGCTTTGGCAAACTGCTTGTTATTGAAAAAAGCATCTGCATCAACCGCTCGTTGGCCGAAAAGAGAAATAGAAAGAAAAAAAGAAAAGATAATCAACTTAAATTTCATCGGGTATTGTATTCTGTGTTTTAAATTAAAATTTGCAACTAACTCTGCTATGATTTTACAATTGAAGAAATGCGGCAAGATATTATTATTACAATATCTTACCGCACTTTCCATATTAATCGTTTACTAAGGATTTACTTCGTTAGCATTTTGTATTAATTTTGTGGCTTCAGTTTCCGCTTTTGTATTTATATCGCTTGACCTTTTCTTCGCTTCATCAACTATCTTCTTCGACGCACCTTCAGCTAGTCGTTTTGTAATTGGATTGCTTGCTTTTGCCACTAGTTGATCGCCTTGAGCTTGCGCCTCAGAAATTAGTTTATCACTTAACTGTTGAGCTTGAGCACGTATCTGATCGGCTTTGGCTTGTGCAGCTTTAAGGGCTGTATCCTTTTGTTTCCGGACTTCTTCCAAAGCTTTTGCTTTGGTGTCATCTACTTTTTTATTCAACTCTTCAGTTACTTTTGCTTTTGTATCACCGAGTAAAGAATTGAGCGTACTGGCCAAATCAAGTTGAACTTTCGGTTTCATAAATGTTCCGCCAATTTTTAAACCCACAGTCGAAAATTTGCCTAAATTAAAACTACTTGGCAGTTGGACTTTACCCAGATAAGCGATCGATTTATCCAAACCGGTTGAGCCACCAAGATTCATTTTTACACCGCCAACACTTATGTCAAATGGTTTTGTATTCAATTTTCCATCTTTAATTTCGAAAAGCAAACTCAAATCCTTGATAGTCGTTGAGGCTAAATCGGAACGTTTTAAACTTTTAGCCAAAGCTGTAAGAGCAGGTACATTGCTTAATCCAACCGATTTCGTTGAAAAGGAACCATTACCAATCAATGAAGCTAAATTGGGCATCATATCTTTTTGCAACAGCGAGTTGAACGAAAGCTTAGTGGAGAATTTACCGGCTGCCTTTTCGAAAACTGGAGCAAATTTTTGCAGGGTTTCTACCTGTTTAAACATTTCGGTAAATAAAACATCTGTAATGTTCATATCGAAGTTCACAGATGGTTTTTTAGGGTCGGAAGTGCTATACAAACCATTCATCAGGATATTACCACCAAAAGCCTGAGTACTCATATTCTGGAGTTTCACATCGCCATCAAGCACTCTCAACACACCTTTGGCATTAGTAAAATTCATTTTTTCGTATTGCAATTGTTTGAAATCAGCCTGCATTGTAAAATCGATATTTTTCGGAATGACTACAACAGTCATCGGTTCCGACTTGGCAGGCGTTCCCGATTTTGTTGTCTTGGCAGCAGGTACAGCAGCATCCGCAGTCATAAAATCGCTCACATTGAAGTAGTTCGATTGCATATTCAACGTTCCTTTCAGAGTTTTATCGTGAAGCGCAAAAGCTACAAAGTTTTCGAGCTTACCGGTTGCCGAAATATCATTATGCCCAATTTTCATTTGCAAGGTTGACAAATCCACATATCGATTATTGAACAACATATTGGCTTTAGCAATAGAGACATCTTGTGGCAACGATTTCATTTTTACCAACATATTATTCACATTCAACTTACCACCGAATTTGAATTTATCGTACTGATTCGTTTCATAGTACGACATTCTGCCAGCCAAATCGAGGTTCATATCCAATACACCATTCAATTTTGTACCCGCTTCCAAAGGATAAATATCTTTCACCATGCCCAAATCTATTTTGCCAACGGTTTTCATAAGCAGTTCGGGATCCGACATTGGGTAAGCTACCCGCATTTGAGCCGAAAAAAGATTCCCGGACATATTAAATGAGAACTTCGAAATATCAATCACAGTTGCATCGAGCGTCTTGCCTAGATTGGTAATGTGTGCAGCTACGTTGATATTTTGAACCGATTTTGGTAAACTTGGATATTGAAACCAGCCATTAGCAGCTGTAAGATTAAAATCGAAAGCAGGATAATTGTCGCCAATCATTTTGCCTTTCAAAAATCCATTCATATTTACATCTCCTCCTGCTTTTATACCTTCGAATGAATTGGAATAAATAGCAGGAATCATAGACAATATAGCTTTAAAATTGACCTTTTTTGCATCCAGCGTTACATCCATATCGTAACCGTCATGGAGCATTTTTACCCAACCGGCAAAAGCAAAGGGTATGGCGTTTATACGTGATGAATTTTCGGAGAAGGTGAATATCTTTTTATTCAAATTGGCATTGATATCTGCATTAAATTCCACATCTGCTTTGCTCAGATATTGCATACCATCCATCCAGTAATTAAGCGTTTCAATGGTCGTTTTAGTTTTTAGCAACGAACTATCGGCTGTAAAATCGCCCGAAGTATGATGGTTCAGGTTTAATATTTCAGCTTTCATTTTACCCTGTTCGTCCAGATAAACAATATTGGCATTTTTAAGCACAACATTCTTTAATTTCATATTAAAACTCATGGCCGAGGTATCAACAGCCTTTGTCGAATCGGTTTTTATGACGCTCCAGTTTACCTTGCCATTGGGCAGTACATGCGCAAACACGCGTGAATTATCAAACTCTAGCTTACGAATTTCATAACCTTTGTCGGAAAATAAACTTGTTAAATTTAACTCTAAATATACATTCTCGCTCGATAGTAGGGTATCTTTTTGAAACTCCCCCACCCCAATAATCCGTAGATTCTCAAATCGCACCGAGGCATTTGGGAAACTGCGTATGAAACTCAGACTAAAATATTCAAAATCAACCTTGGCATCAAGCTTGGCATTTACTTGCTCTTGAGCCAATTTTACAATTTTACCTTTAAAAGCGAAAGGTAAAATAAGTAAGGCAGCAAAAATTACTGCGAAAACCGACAGACCAACAATAAGTCCTTTTTTTACTTTTTGATTCATAATGAGTAGGATGAATAATGTTTTGTTTTAGAGTATAACAGATAATTAAAGTACGATGTCATGTTACTGCTTTTTATGGAATGAACAAAAATACAACATATTAACGGGATGCTATTCTTTTTGTTGCGAAAATTCTATTTTTTAAACGACTACTTTTTTGCGTGAAACATAATTCGGAATCTCGTTACAGTTTAATAAGTTTTAAAACGTCAATTGAACCATCAACCGGACCGATTAAAAATAACAAAATCCCTGCTACAATATTTTGCAGCAAGGATTTTGAATTATAAATAAATGACATATCAATTATTGAGTGCAATAATTGGTTTTACTATTTTGGCTTTTATCACTTTCGTTTCCGGCTCCAATTCCATCAAAATGGTATCGCCGGCTTCTAGTTCGCCACCTAGCACTACATCTGCTAGCTCATCTTCGAGGTATTTTTGAATAGCACGTTTTAGCGGACGAGCACCAAACTGAACATCATAACCTTTTTCGGCAATATAATCTTTGGCTTCATTTGCCAATTCCAATTTATAGCCCATAGCAGTCACACGTCCGAAAATACCTTTTAATTCCAAATCAATGATAGATGCAATAGAATCCTTGCTCAATTGGTCAAACATAATCACATCGTCCACACGATTCAAAAACTCTGGAGCAAATGTACGGTTCAATGCCTTTTGAATAACACCTCGCGAAAATTCAGAGTCGCCTTCAGTCGTTGTAGAAATAGTGAAACCAACACCTTTTCCAAAATCTTTCAACTGACGGGTTCCTACGTTGGAAGTCATAATAATGATTGTATTTTTAAAATCAATCCGGCGTCCCAAACTATCCGTCAAGCGGCCTTCGTCCATTACCTGCAACAGAATATTAAATACATCGGCATGTGCTTTTTCAATTTCGTCTAGCAGAATAATTGAATATGGTTTCCGGCGAACTTTCTCTGTCAACTGACCACCTTCTTCGTAGCCCACATATCCTGGAGGTGCCCCAATAAGCCTAGAAACACTGAATTTCTCCATGTATTCACTCATATCAACACGTATCAACGAGTCGGCACTATCGAACATAAATTCAGCCAAAATCTTAGCTAAATGGGTTTTACCAACACCTGTAGGACCAAGAAAAATAAACGAACCGATTGGTTTGTTCGGATCCTTCAACCCGATACGGTTACGTTGAATAGCTTTTACAATCTTATTAACTGCTTCATCTTGTCCGATAATTTTGCTTTGCAAAACATCTTTCATTTGACGCAATTTCAGACCTTCAGCCTGTGCAATTCGTTGTACTGGAATGCCCGACATCATGGCCACCACTTCGGCTACTTGTTCTTCATCCACCGTTTCTGGGTGAAGTTGTGCTTCCTCTTCCCAACGTTTTATAGCGTCTTCAAGTTGATATTGTGTTTGCTTTTCCTGATCGCGAATTGGACCTGCCAATTCATATCTTTGTTCCGAAAGGACTTTCAGTTTTTCTTTTTTCAGCTCTTCGATACGTTTTTCCAATTCTTCTATTTCGGCAGGAACAGATACCGTACCGATATGAACACGCGATCCAGCCTCATCCAAAGCATCAATAGCTTTATCGGGAAAACAACGGTCGGTGATATAGCGATCGGTCAATCGTACGCAAGCTTTGATTGCTTCGGGAGTGTAGCGTACATTGTGATGATATTCATATCTATCTTGGATATTTTCCAAAATTTGTAAAGTCTCATCAGCTGTGGTTGGATCTACCATTACCTTTTGGAAACGACGCTCCAAAGCACCATCTTTTTCGATACTTTTTCGATATTCGTCCAAAGTTGTAGCACCCACACACTGAATTTCACCACGAGCCAAGGCCGGTTTTAGCATGTTGGCAGCATCGAGCGATCCCGGTGCACCACCAGCTCCTACGATGGTGTGAATTTCATCGATAAACAAAATCACATCAGGATTCTTGGTCAACTCATTCAAAATGGCTTTGATACGTTCTTCAAATTGTCCGCGGTATTTTGTTCCCGCCACAATCGAAGCCATGTCCAGCGATACCACGCGTTTGTCAAAAAGCACACGCGAAACACGACGCTGAATAATACGCAATGCCAATCCCTCCACAATGGCAGATTTACCCACTCCAGGATCACCAATCAGAACAGGATTATTTTTTTTACGTCTGCTCAGAATTTGTGCCAATCGTTCAATTTCTTTGTTACGGCCCACTATCGGATCTAAACGATTTTCGAGTGCAGCCTTGGTAATATCGGTTCCAAAAGTATCTAAAGCAGGTGTATCACTTTGTTTTGCACCCGACGCAGTTGGTTTCTTTTTTTGACGTGGGTCTTCATCATCGTCATCTTCATCCTGAAAACTAGATCCCATAATGATTTCCGGTTTTTCGATAAATGCCTTAGCCTGATCGTATGTTAAGTGTTCGGCTGATAAAATATCGCCTGCCAAATTATTTTTTTCTTTCAAAATAGCCAAAAGTAAATGTTCAGTATCAGCCGTTTCGGCCGACATAGAACGGGTTTCTAACTCCATGATTTTTTTTATTTTTTCCGTACTTTTCAGCGTTGGAATTTCTTGGCCGCTAGGTTCAAGGTCGGTGCGTATCTGGCTTTCAATTGTTTGTTTAATTTTTGATAAACTCACATGCAATCCATTTAATGTATCAATAGCTTTTCCGCTACCGTTACGCAAAATACCCAGCAGCAAATGCTCGGGGCCAACATAGTTATTGCCCAATCGTTCGGCTTCTTGCGAACTGTACAAAAGCACATTATGTAATTGTTCTGAATAGTTGACTGTCATATATTCGTAGTTTGATGGTTTTGCTTTCGAGTTCAGGAAATTGTAACGTAAAATCTCACTTACTCGGGATATTATATCTTTCACAAAAATAGAAATAAAAAACTAAGAAACGAGAATTATATCTGAATAATTAAGTATAAAAAAGATGCTAAAACTCTTTGGATAACTTGGTCAAAAACAATACCGAAAATTCAAAATTGTATTTTTATCGGAAATTTTGTCAGTTATGCTCAACAAATGATTTTTTTCAGTAGTTTTGTGCGCCCGAAATGCAAAATGCGTCCACGAAGAGTCATTTAACGGGCGAATTGATAACTCAAAAACAAATTAATAAAACAAATAGTTTATTATGGAACAAAAATCCTCACTTCGCGAATCAAAATCCGCACGTTGGGTGGTACTGATTCTGGTATCATTTACCATGATGTGCATGTACTATCTTACCGACGCAATGGCACCATTGCAGGAAAGTTTACAAGGCAAATTATCGTGGTCGGCTTCTGATTATGGGCTATTTACAAGTGGATATGGCTGGTTCAACGTATTCCTTTTAATGTTGATTTTTAGCGGAATGATTCTTGATAAATTAGGCACTCGCTTCACCGGCGTGCTGGCAATATTTATTATGCTCATTGGTGCAGTAATTAAATATTGGGCCATTTCGGGTCATGTAGCCGGAACACTTGAATTTTCAATCGGATCGTGGAAGGTATTTAATGGTACTGCAAAATCAGCTGTATTTGCAGGTTTAGGCTTTGGTGTTTTTGGAGTTGGTTGCGAAATGTTCGGTATTGCTGCCAACAAAGCAGTAGTACGCTGGTTTAGAGGAAAAGAGATGGCGCTGGCCATCGGATTAAACACTTCTACCGGTCGTATCGGAACTGCATTGGCTATGTTTACTCCCCTGCCACTTGTAAACCTGACAAAAAATGTAAGTTCACCTGTTCTTTTGTCTATCGTATTATTACTTATCGGATTGTTGGTATTTATTTTCTTCACTGTTTTGGATAAAAAGCTTGACAAGGAAGAGTCTGAAGCAGGAATTGCAAGTGACGAAGAGTTCAAGTTCTCCGATGTAACTGACATTGCAAAGAACAAGGCGTTTTGGTACATTGCCATTTTGTGTGTGCTGTTTTACTCAGCCGTATTCCCATTTATCAAGTTTGCCACCAACCTTATTGTTCAAAAATTTGATGTCCCTGACACATTTGCAGGTTATATTCCGGCACTACTACCCCTAAGCGCATTGCTGCTAACTCCAGTTTTTGGTAGCATATCCGATAAAAAAGGAAAAGGGGCAACTATTATGATTATTGGCTCTATCATTCTGGTTTGCGTACATTTACTATTTTCCATACCTTCACTCAACAGTTTTCCAATTGCCATCGGACTTGTAGTGGTATTGGGTATCGCCTTCTCATTAGTACCTTCGGCCATGTGGCCAGCAATTGCTAAAATTATTCCCGAAAGCAAACTTGGAACGGCGTATGCTATGACTTTCTGGGTTCAAAACTGGGGATTAATGGGTGTTCCGTTGTTGATTGGCTATGTGCTTGACAAATATTGTATTATCGGCACTATCACGAAAATAGTAGAAGGAAAAGAACAAATTATCACACAGTACAACTACACTATTCCAATGCTTATATTTTCTTGCTTCGGAATGCTCGCTATTATTTTTGCTTTCTTACTCAAAGCCGAAGATAAAAAAAAGGGCTACGGACTAGAGAAACCCAATATTAAAGAATAGATTTTTAAAACTTAATTCTGACCCTCTTAAACTTTTTATGTTTAAGGGGGTTTTATTTTTAAAACAAGAACTAAAAAAAATCAACCATGGCATTTTATCAATTTCACAGCGAACAGAAAATCAATGCGTCGATTGGCGAAATTTGGGATTTTATTTCCTCACCCAACAACCTTAAAGAAATAACTCCCGACTACATGGGGTTTGATATAATGAACACCCAGCAATCGTCTAAAAAAATGTACGAAGGAATGATTATTGGCTATAAAGTGAGTCTACTATTGGGCATAAAGTCGACATGGATAACAGAAATCACTCATATTCGCAACAAAGAATTCTTTATAGACGAACAACGGGTTGGACCATACACCATGTGGCACCACCAACACTTTATTAGTTCAATAGAAAATGGAGTTTTAATGACTGACATTGTGAGCTATCAGCCACCTTATGGTATAATTGGAGTAATCGCAAACACATTAATCATTCGATCGAAACTTAGGCAGATATTCAACTATCGAACTAAATCTCTTGAGAAAAAATTTGGAAAATACTCTAACAAATAACCGTTTTTGATTAGTTATTTTTAAAGAAACAGAAAAAAAAGCAACAAATTAGTATCCACTTTGTCAACATTTTATCTCTAAAAAAACGTTGAATGAAAGTAAATAAAAAAAACATTAAAATCTACATTAAGATGAAAGCTTTAAAAATTATTGGGATTGTACTGGCAACAATCATAGCGATAATCTTAATTGTCGCTTTATTTATTCCTAAAGAATTTGCTTACGAAAAATCGATTAGCATTAACGCTCCCATCGACAGTGTTTGGGCAAATGCCAACAGCTTAGCTGCATTAGACAAATGGAGTCCGTGGAATGACCACGACCCGAACATGAAGAAAATAATCACTGGAACCGACGGAACCATTGGTGCCAAGCAAAGCTGGGATGGTAAAGAGGTAGGCAAAGGAAGCCAAACCATTGCACGCATTGAAAAACCGACACTTTTTGAGACCGAATTAGTTTTTTACGAGCCACAAGAAAGTCACGGAAAAGGTTTCGTGAAACTCATTACCGAGGGCAACGGAACAAATGCTACCTGGGGTATGACAGGCACTATGCCTTATCCGTTCAACATAATGAATCTGTTTATGAACATGGAAAAATCCAAGGGTAAAGACTGGGATAAAGGATTGGGAAGATTAAAGAATTTAAGCGAAAACTGAATTTCAGATCCTACATAAAAAAAGCGAAATCCATTGTGGGGTTTCGCTTTTTGTGAATAACTTTGACGCAGAAAACTATTTGAAGGATTTGTGATGTAGAATTTTTAATCAGCTAAATATCATTACAAATTCACATGAATACTTGATTCAGCTAAAAATATGATTAACAGTTTAAACAGTTCTAACAATAACACGGAACGAATGCCCGTACTGTTTGTTGGCCATGGAAGCCCGATGTACGCCATTGAGGAGAATGAATTTGTACAAAAATGGCGCAGCTTAGGAGATACATTGCCCACACCAAAAGCTATAATTTGCATTTCGGCACACTGGGAAACACAGGGCACACAGGTAACAGCCATGCAAAATCCACAAACCATACATGATTTTGGTGGATTCCCAAAAGAACTTTACGAAATACAATACCCTGCAGCAGGAAATCCCGAACTGGCCAACGAAACTATACATTTAATCAAAAGTACTCGTGTATTACCCGACGAAAAATGGGGATTAGACCACGGTACATAGAGTGTAATCATACGCATTTATCCCAAAGCAAATGTCCCGGTTATTCAATTAAGTCTGGATTATAACAAATTGCCCAAAGAACACTATGAACTGGCTAAGGAGCTAGTATCATTGAGAAACAAAGGCGTACTGATAATTGGCAGCGGTAATATTGTTCACAATCTACGTCGGGCTGCTTGGGATAAGCCGGACGATGAAGAATACGGCTACGACTGGACAATTGAAGCAAATGAAACAGTCAAAAAGCTCATTTTAGAAAACAGACACAACGAGCTAATCAATTATAAATCATTAGGAAAAGCCATTCAAATGGCTACCCCATCAGCCGATCATTGTCTACCTTTGCTTTATACCTTAGCTTAAAAAAAAGAAGATGAACAACTTTCCTTTTTTAATGATAAAGCAGTAATGGGATCATTGACTATGACTTCAATAAAAATAGGTTAATGGATGAAATTAAGATACACCAAAATAATAATCTAGAAGTCAGTATAAAGTTATTAAAATAATGAGAATTATTTTGCAATAACGCTTTGCAGATTAAAAATAAATATGTAATTTTGCACCTCAATTTCGGATAAGGTATAAAAGTAGCAATGCCAACGGCACCTCACCTTCCCGATGTAATCAGAAAAGTCATTTAAAAAATGTACGCAATCGTAGAAATTTTAGGGCAACAGTTCAAGGTGGAAGCCGGAAAAAGACTGTATATCCATCGCATGGCAGAGGCTGACAGAGGCGCTCAAGTAGAATTTGACAAAGTATTATTGATCGACAACGAAGGTGCTATCACAGTAGGTGCTCCAGTAGTTGCTGGTGCAAAAGTAGTTTGCGAAGTATTATCGCACGTTCGTGGCGAAAAAGTAATCGTTTTCCACAAAAAACGTCGTAAAGGTTACCGAAAACGTAACGGTCACCGTCAAGACTTCACAGAATTATTTATCAAAGAAATTGTAGCTTAACCGAAAAAGAATAGAAGAAAATGGCACATAAAAAAGGGGCGGGTAGCTCAAGAAACGGTCGTGAATCGGAAAGCAAACGACTTGGCGTTAAAATTTACGGTGGTCAATTTGCTAAAGCAGGTAACATCATAGTACGTCAACGCGGAACAGTACACCACATTGGTGAAAACATTGGAATGGGAAAAGACCACACCTTGTTTGCACTTATTGATGGAATCGTAGAATTCAGAAAAAAGAAAGACAACAAGTCATTTGTTTCTGTAAAACCTATCGCAGTAGCTAACTAAGCTCCAGTCGATACGCATCACACATAAATCTCCTGTTGTTTTACATCCGTGTAAAATTGCGGGAGATTTCTTTTTTCAGTGAACAGTTATCAGTTCAACGATTAAAACAATTCAACGATTAAAACAGCAGAACTATGCTTACACTCAAATATATTACAGAAAATACCGACGATGTAATTTCTCGTTTGGCAAAAAAACATTTCGATGGCACAGCTATTATTGGCCAGGTATTAGAGTTGGACAATATGCGTAAAGCATGTCAGGTAAAAGTAGATACAGCTTCGGCCGAACTAAATAATCTATCGAAAGAAATCGGTATGCTTATGAAACAAGGCAAACAAGCTGAAGCGACTCAAGCCAAAGAAAAAACTGTTGAGCTAAAAGAAATCATCAAATTACTAGGTGACCAACAAGGAGATGCCGAGCAAAAGTTAAACGAACTGTTGGTTCAAATTCCAAATCTTCCTCACGCAAGTGTTCCCGAAGGAAGATATGCCGAAGACAATTTAGTGGAACGTTCGGGCGGCGTAATGCCTACCTTACCTACCGATGCGGTTCCACATTGGGATTTGGCAAAAAAATACGACTTGATCGATTTTGAATTGGGTGTAAAAATTTCGGGGGCAGGATTTCCTGTTTACAAAGGGAAAGGTGCTCGTCTGCAACGTGCATTGATTAATTTTTTCTTAGACAATGCCACTCAAGCTGGATATTTGGAAGTTCAACCACCGTATGTGGTAAATGCCGCTTCGGGTTACGGAACAGGTCAATTACCTGATAAAGAAGGACAAATGTACCACTGCACGATAGATGATTTATATTTAATTCCAACTGCTGAAGTTCCGGTAACCAATATTTACCGCGATGTTATTCTCAATGAAAACGAATTGCCTATAAAAAATACAGCCTATTCAGCTTGTTTCCGTCGTGAAGCGGGATCGTACGGCAAAGATGTACGCGGACTTAACCGCTTGCACCAGTTCGACAAAGTAGAAATCGTTCAGATTCAACATCCCGACAAATCGTACGAAACCTTAGACCAAATGGTGAACTACGTACAAACATTGGTCGAAAAATTAGAATTGCCATGGCGTATTCTTCGTTTGTGTGCTGGTGATATGAGTTTCACTTCTGCATTAACGTTCGATTTTGAGGTATATTCAGCTGCTCAAGAACGCTGGCTAGAGGTAAGTTCTGTTTCGAACTTCGAGAGTTATCAGGCCAATCGTTTAAAATGTCGTTTCAAAGGAAATGACAAGAAAACACAACTCGTTCACACACTGAACGGTAGTGCTATGGCGCTACCTCGTATTGTAGCTGCATTACTTGAAAACAATCAAACACCCGAAGGTATCCGCATTCCGAAGGCATTGATTCCATATACCGGATTCGAAATCATTAATTAGTATTTTGTTCCACAACAAACCAAGAGCTTAAAATCCAGTGATTTTGGGCTCTTCGTCATTTCAAGAATAACACCCTAAATAAATATCCAGTATTTCGCTAAAATTTACATATAGTACATTTATTTAGATTTTTTTATTCTTGAATTAAAAAATATAGTTGTATTTTTACGTCATGTTTCATTTTTGAAATAAATATAAATCACATAAAACACATCTACATGAATCACTTAATGTTTCTCAACTTTGGCCCAGGCGAAATAATCATTATTGCTTTAATTGTACTTTTATTATTTGGTGGAAAGAAAATTCCAGAATTAATGAAAGGCGTTGGGAAAGGCGTAAAAAGCTTTAAAGATGGTCTTAATGATATAGAGAATGAAATAAAAAAAGACCCAAAAGACGACGATAAACAAGACATAGCCAAGTAAGCATGAGCGAAATTGCTGAAAGTGAAATGACCTTTTGGGATCATCTCGATGATTTACGAAAAATTCTGTTCAGAATAGCTGTTTTTATTACTATTCTGGGGCTTGGATTTTTCTCGTACATGAAAGAGATATTCGATAATGTGATTCTTGCACCCAGTAGGGATGATTTTTTTCTTTACGAGTGGATGAATCGGATGAGTACCAAATATCCAATTTTCCCTGATTTCTGCGTTGGAAAATTTCAAGTAAAGATTATCAATATTAATCTTTCTTCCCAATTTTTCATTCATATGTCTACCTCCATGTGGCTGGCATTGGTAGCGGGCTTTCCGTTTATTATTTATCAGCTTTTTGTATTTGTAAAACCAGCACTTTATAGCAACGAGCGCAGAAACACTGGTGCTGCTTTTTTCTTTGGTAATATCCTTTTTTATATGGGTGTAACCGTAGGCTACCTCATGGTTTTTCCACTAACTTTGCGATTTTTAGCAGGTTATAATTTAAGTTCCTACATCGAAAACAGTGTTTCACTCGATTCGTACATGGACAGTTTTTTGATGCTTTGTTTTATTATGGGGCTTGTTTTTGAGTTGCCATTATTATCGTGGTTCTTATCCATGTTAGGCATTTTAAAACGTTCTTTTTTTACAAAATTCAGAAAACATGCTGTTGTAATTCTATTAATTATAGCAGCCGTTATAACTCCATCCGGTGATCCATTTACATTAATGGTTGTATTTTTACCCATTTATATGCTTTGGGAAGTAAGTGCCTTAGTCGTAAAAAAATAATTCGTTATTGTCCTTACGTATAACAAATCATTTGAATTTCTATTATTATTTAATTAACTATTAAATCATTATGAAAAGAAGGGATTTTTTCAAATCAGCAGCAGTTGTGGGTATTGCTAGTATTTTTAAAACCAACGCTTTGGCTGCGAGTACTACAGCGAGCAATGTCTCTGTTCAAACTGCCGCCGATATGGTAGCGGTAATGGGAGGCGAACCTGAAATTATGCTCATAAGAGCCATGAAAGAGTTGGGCGGAATTGGCAAATATGTAAAAAAAGGACAAAAAGTAGTTATCAAACCTAATATTGGTTGGGACAAGAAACCAGAAATGGCAGCCAACACCAATCCTGAACTTGTGGGAGCTTTAATTAAGCTATGCAAAAGTGCAGGAGCATCGGAGGTTCTTGTTTTTGATCATACCTGTCAGGGTTGGCAAGAATGCTATGTAAATAGCGGAATAAAGGCTGCCGTAGAGAAAGCAGGTGGAAAAATGATACCCGGCAACGATGAGTCATATTACCGGGAAGTTGAGGTTCCACAAGGTGTTCACATGAAAAAAGCAAAAATTCATAAAGCCATTCTCGACTGCGATGTATGGTTT
>Ga0136636_10000447_pt1 | contig 20699 bp, 9 predicted proteins | sample AntDrymUQ8522106_2_FD_104653 | JGI IMG/M metagenome (GOLD analysis project Ga0136636, IMG submission 104653) | Polar desert sand microbial communities from Dry Valleys, Antarctica - metaG UQ852 (21.06) | ecosystem: Environmental > Terrestrial > Soil > Desert | place: Antarctica: Dry Valley... | reverse complement strand
CAACGCAACTCGAAAAGCTGGGGGTGTTGGACGATACCTACAGCCTCCTTTTCGGAGACGTGATCGCGGTAAATGGCCATTCGTTCATCCGCTATATCAATGGCAGCTTTAAGCCCAATTCTGTTGAAAAAGTCGGTCTCTCGGAGCGTCGCGAAATTTCATTCCGAAACATAGCTTCCGTATGGAATTTAGGGTCAAGGGTTAATACTACGGGATTCAATTCTTTCAGCGAAGCGCAAAAAAATTCGAGACCCGGACTTTTTCAACAGAATTTGCCCAATTTCAGACATTCTTGGCACGGGTCAGCTTACCCAGAAGCGGACATCGCAATAGTCAGGCGGACAGCAATGATTTGAGAGACAAGCCTGACAGGCAGTCTAAAGGACCGGTGGCGCAATACACGCCTTTCGTTCAGCCGCAGGGGCGTGGGCACCTTACCGCCGCATGCGAGCCTGAACATTGTCAAACTCCGATGACTTCGAGTGTGGAAGGGCTTTAGCCATCATCAAACAGTGTGAATGGTTCAATCGTTAGACCGTCGATATCGGCGCTTGCAAATGCTCAAACTATCTGACTTAAATTAAATTATGAGAGAGGCTGTAACATCGCTTGCTGATGCAGCATCAGTAAGATTGTTTTGAGGACCGACAATCCATTTGGATGAACAAGGCTCGGTCAAGACGACCATCATCGACTTTTGAAGGGAGATAATTGGTGACGAGCAATGGCAAACCGATCCTTGTTGCCACTGACCTGAGCGCCCGGTCGGATCGAGCGGTCGACAGGGCTACATCGCTTGCGCAACAATGGGGCGTACGGTTGAATGTCTTGCGCGTGACTGAGCCGGGATCGCCGATGAAAACCGGATCCGATTTTGACGAAGAATTAGTTCGCGCCATCTTGCCTGATCCCAGCGCGGATGTCGACATTGTCCCAGCTATCGGACCCGCTCCTACAATGATTGTCGAGGCTGCTGCGCAGGCCGGTTGCGGCCTGATCGTGACGGGAGTGGCGCGTTTTAACCATATAGGCGACTATTTTATCGGTACCGCGGTTGACCATGTTGTTCGTATCGCAACTGTGCCAGTTCTTGTCGTCAAGCAAAGGCCACATAGGCCTTATCGTTCGATTTTGGTCGCAACGGATTATTCAAGTTGCTCACGGCAGGCGCTGCTCACGGCAGCCGCATTTTTTCCGAACGCTGAACTCCACCTAATTCACGCATATCACGTCCCCTACGAAGGACGGTTTCGATCGGACGAAGTTAGGCAGGATGTGACTCGCGATGAACAAGCGGACCTCGATGCTTTCGTGCAGGACGCGGCCATCCCCGATACCGTGCGAGCAAGGATTAATGCCAGCCTCGGCTACGGCGAGTCCCATACCGTAGTGTGGAATGCAGCAAACAATATTGGTGCGGACCTCGTGGTCTTCGGCACACACGGCAGAAGCGGTTTCATTCCTGCAGTATTCGGTAGCATGGCGGAAGAGCTGCTGCGGTTTGTTCCTCAAGATACCCTAATGGTGCGTGAGCTGATGTGACCCACTGCCGACATTGAGGTGAGCTGACCGATGAACTGCGATAATCTTCAGGCTGTCGCCACGCGTGCCGGGCGATAGAACGCTAGTCGTATCCGCTTCTCGATTTCGATTAGGACAAAGAATGTCACCCCGACCAAAACTATCATCATGCCATCGAACAATGGCACAGCTTGTGTGCCGAAGACCGCTTGAAGCGGCGGTGCATATGTAATCGCGAATTGCGCCGTCGTTACAGTTACGACCGCAAACCAGACCACCGGCGTTCCTTGTACGGCACTCCAAGTCAGTGATGTGCCGTAGATATTGCGGATGAAGAACAGGTGGAATATTTCGAGGACCACAAGGGTGTTTACCGCCATGGTTTGGGCGAGCGCTGTCGGGTAGCCTTTATCCAAGGCGTAGGCGAAGACGCCGAAAACGGCGATTACGAACAGTGTCGACACCAGGAGGATGTGCCAGAGGAGTTCGCCGGAGAGCAACGGCGCATTCCGGAGACGGGGCGGCCGCTGCATGGTGCCTTTCTCGCTAGGCTCGAAGGCAAGTGCGATGCCGAGCGTTGTCGCCGTGATCAGATTGATCCAAAGTATCTGCACAGGGGTAACGGGTAAAGCCATGCCCGCAAGCAGGGCGACGATAATGGTCAATGCCTCACCCGCATTAGTCGGCAATGTCCAACTGATTACCTTCTTAATATTGTCGTGAACGGTGCGTCCCTCTCTGACCGCAGCTGCGATCGATGCGAAATTGTCGTCAGCGAGGACCAGTTCAGACGCTTCTTTGGCGGCTTCGCTACCTTTGATCCCCATGGCCGTTCCTGCATCGGCGCGCTTGAGCGCGGGCGCATCGTTCACACCGTCGCCAGTCATTGCGACGATCAGCCCGCGTGACTGTAGCGCGGTGACGAGCCTCAGCTTGTCAGCCGGAGACGTCCGGGCGAAGACATTCGTCTCAAACGCGGCATCGACAAGTTCGTCGTCCGACATCTTGCCGATATCCACCCCAGTCAGAACCTGCGCGCTGTTGCGGAGGCCGATCTGGGCCGCGATGGCCCGCGCGGTAGCGCCGTGATCGCCGGTAATCATCTTTACCTGAATACCTGCACCATGGCATTCGGTAACCGCCTTGATCGCCTCGGGGCGCGGGGGATCAATTAAACCGATAAGCCCGATCAGGGTGAGGCCCCCGTTGAGATCATCCGTATTCAGAACAGTTACTTCCTTCTGCATCGTGCAGGTTGCTACGGCGATAACCCGCTGGCCCTTGCCTGCCAGCGCCTCGATGCTGTTAAGCCAATATGTCTGGTCAATCTGATCCACCGAGCCGTCACTCGTGCGTTGATCCCTACACATGGCAAGGACCGCTTCGGGTGCACCCTTGATATGGACAACTGCGTGCCCTTCACGGTCGTGGTTCAGCACTGCCATGTACCGCCAGGCGGCATCGAACGGGATCGCATCGGTCCGCGTAAAATGCCCGAATGGCTCCCGTACGTCGCCCATGATCTTGCCCGCCAGGGCCTGGAGCGCCCCTTCCATGGGATCTCCCTCAACCCGCCAATCGTCTCCGGAGCGAACCAGCGCTGCATCGTTGCACAACACGCCAGCACGGGCGAACTCGATCAGGACGGGATGATTCGCAAACGCGACGGCACCATCACTGGTCTGCACCGCCCCTTGCGGGGAATAGCCACTACCATCCACATCATAACTGCAATCTGACGCCACCAGCACGGACACCATCATCTCGTTGCGGGTCAGCGTGCCGGTTTTGTCGGTGCAGATCACAGAGACCGCGCCCAGCGTCTCGATCGCGGGCAAGCGGCGCACGATGGCATTGCGCCGGGCCATGGTCTGAACGCCCACTGCAAGAGTAATTGTTAGCACGGCCGGCAGGCCTTCCGGTATCGCGGCAACTGACAGACCGACAACGATCATGAACATCTCGTCAAACGGCAGTTGCCGGACGAAGATGCCAAAGGCGAGCAGACCCGCGCTGACGAGCAGAATGAAAACCGTAAGCCAGCGGGCAAACACATCCATTTGCCGCACCAGTGGCGTGGTTAGTGTCTCCACTTTGGCGAGCATGCCGCTGATACGGCCGATTTCCGTGTTGCATCCCGTTGCAACCACGAGGCCGCGGGCGGCGCCCGAAACCAGCAGCGTGCCGCTGAAGGCCATTGAAGCGCGGTCGCCTAGCGAAGCGTTTTTTGCCACAGGCGCAGGATCCTTGTCGACGGGTACGGACTCACCCGTCAGGATTGCTTCTTCTACCTTCACGCTGCGTGCTTCTATCAGGCGTAAATCCGCCGGAACGCGATCGCCTGCTTCAAGCAGGACAACATCGCCGGGCACGAGCTGCGCCGCGTCGATCGTTTGTCGCTCACCTCCGCGCAGCACAGCAGTGCTCGGTGCAAGCATTCCACGGATCGCAGCCATGGCGTTTTCCGCGCGCCCTTCCTGGATAAAGCCAATGACCGCATTGGCTACAACCACGGCAAGGATCACACCGGTGTCAATTATGTGGCCAAGTGCGGCCGTGATCACGGCAGAGGCCAGCAACACATAGATCAGGATGTTGTGGAAATGACGAAGGAAGCGAACGAACAGATTTTGACGAGGGGGCGCTGGGAGCTGGTTTGGACCATGTTGCGCAAGTCTGTGCGCAGCCTCGGCCGGCGCCAGCCCATCAGGAGTCGCCTGCGACGCCCGCAAAACTTCCTGAACTGTGCGAGCGTGAAAATCTGGGCCGGCTTTCCTAGTCATAACTGCTTCGACCTTTTCGAGATAACTTGGGTACCCCACAATTGCTATGCAACGGTACTAAACTTGCCCAGGCAAAAGTTTCTAATCTAGATCAATGGTTTAACCGACGAGTTAAAAATTTGCCTACGCCATTCAGCCATTTCACCTTCGCCGATGTATTTAAATCTCACGAGAGCCAATTCAGTCCAATCAACAATACACCACCCAAAGCGGCGTAAATCAAACAGATTGGTAGCGTCCGCTTGAGGACGTCGCCTTCTCGGCCTATTAAACCGACTGTGGCTGCGCCAGCAACGATATTGTGTGGGGCTATGATGTTGCCGATCGCCGCGCCGAAACCCTGACCGGCCAGTGCCAAAATAGGCGGCAAGCCGGTCGCTCCCGCAGTGGCTGTCTGAAAATCAGCAAAGAGGATGTTCGAAGTTGTTGCCGATCCGGTGACGAAAGAACCCAAGGCGCCTATTAGGGGCACAGCCAAGGGCCAACCTGATCTGAGCGAACTTGCCGCTGCAACTGCCAATGTTTCGATCATGCCGCTATGGACCATCAACCTTGCAAGAAGCAAAACGGATACCAATGCCACAGCGACCTGCGGCAAACGACCCGCTGCTCTACGCAAAGAAGAGATAAGTGCCTCCTTGCCGCTCTGGTGTAAGGCTGTGCTTAAGAGAAGTGCAAGCAGCAGCATGGTTCCAGGATGGTAAAGAAGCGCGATCGAGCCTCTGAATTCCCCGGCAAGACTCCAGCCAAGCGTAACGTTTTGCAACACGTCCGAAAGGGGCTGCACAATTCGCGTGCCCAGGATGAATAAAAGGATCAGGAGGTAAGGCAAGCCAGCGCTTAGCAGCTCTGTCTTTGTTGGAGCGGCCGTATCTTCATCTGAGGGCCATTTCCATTTCACCAGTAGCACGAAAAGCAGTCCTCCAATCAACGCACCCGCTAGAGTCGGTAGCTCTGGACCCGCAAACCAGGCTAGAACTCCGGCGGGAAGGAAAAACAATATGGTCGCGGCAGGCACCACGATCCACGGTGAAGGGGCAGCGCGTCCAGCTTGAGAGGGGGCAAGCCTGAATATTAAAAGTGCCAGCCACCATGCAAGTCCCGCGTGAAGTAGGAGTATCAATGACGAGAGCATTCTTGCATCAACGGGCGCTGCATCAAGAAGTGGCAGGATCGGCGTGCCGACGGCCCCAAATGAAACACCTGCCGCATGGCCAAGTAGTGCAAGTACAAGTGCCTTCAGCGGCTGAAAACCAAGCGCGACGAGCATCGGCGCCGTTAGTGCGACCGGAGTGCCGAATCCCGCGGCTCCTTCCAGAAACATGCCAAAAAACCATACAATCAACAGGGCGACTATCTGCGGACTAGCCGAGGTGAAAGACAGCCACTGCTCGATCCGTGCTGTTGCACCTGTCCTTCCTTGATATTCGTAGATAGCGAGCGCAGGGAAGATGATCCAGATAATCGTCGCAGTGGTAAATCCTGCCTCCATGAATGGGCCAAGCAGGTTGGTTAGCGTTGGTGGATATCCGAAAGCCCAAACGGCTATTATTCCTCCGGCGCAGGCACTCACTAATCCCGCCGCCGCTGCCGACCATCGAAGACCGATCAGAAGTGCAACGAACACCAGAATCGGGACAAGTGCAAGAAGTTCCGTCACTACTCAGGTCGGTTTGCCCACCGCGACAGCGTGCAACGGAAACCCCGTTCTTTCAAAACTGGAGATATTGCCAATCGTGGTCTGCGCGATCGAGGACATTGCTTCCCGGGTGAAAAAAGCTTGGTGCCCGGTGATCAGAACATTGGGAAAGGTTAGGAGTCGTGCGAACACGTCGTCATGGATTGTCTGGTTAGACAGGTTTTCGAAGAAGAGGTCACTTTCCTCCTCGTAGACGTCGAGTCCCAGATAACCAATCTTGCCGCTTTTCAGGCCGACGATCATGGCCTTAGTATCAACCACAGCACCGCGGCTCGTATTGATCACCATCACTCCTTGCTTCATTTGGGCGATCGCCGACTGGTCAATTAAATGATGAGTAGCGGGGTTGAGCGGGCAATGCAGCGAAATTATATCCGACGAGGAAAGCAGTTCGGAAAGCTCAACATAGCGTCCGCCCAGTCCTTCCAATTCTGAGTTGGGTTGGGGATCGAATGCCAGAAGTTTACAACCAAATCCTCGCATAATCCGGGCCATGCACATTCCGATTTTGCCCGTGCCTACGATTCCAACGTTACACCCGGCAAGATCAAAACCCAACAGACCCTCCAGGGCAAAATTTCCGTCCCGGACGCGCGCGTAAGCCTTATGTGTCTTCCGGTTCAGAGAAAGGATCAGAGCTACCGTATGTTCGGCCACTGCTTCCGGTGAGTAGGCTGGCACGCGACTGATACTGATTCCGAGATTACACGACGCCTCAAGATCAACATGATTGTACCCGGCGCTGCGAAGTGCCACCAACTTTGTGCCCTGCGCCGCAAGCTTTTCCAGTACACATCGGTCAAGCAGGTCATTCACGAATGCGCATACGGCAACATGTCCAGCGGCCAGCACTGATGACTGCAGGTCAAGCTTAGCCTCAAAATAGTTCAATTCGTGATTGTTATTTGCCGCAGCATTAGCTTCGTCGAGAAACTCCCGATCATATGATTTGGCGCTGAAAACTGCTACTTTCACCAACAAGCTCCTTATGTCACGGCTTCGGGTTCAAAATGAGCCAAGGTTCAAAACTCCACAATGTAGAATCAAGTAGGCGGACCATGATCGTCAAAAATGCGCTATTACCAAAAAAAATTCAGGCTTCGCAATTTACTCATTGTCGAAATTTGCGGAATAAAAGTAACAAATACCAGAAGTTAAATACTCTCAACTCACAGGTGTTTTATTATAGCTCTTCACCAACCCCAAGTGCTTGATTTGAATCAAGGCATACGGTGTGGTATCAGTCATAATGTTATTAGAACGAATCATATACCGATATCAAATAATGAAATTGGGGGGATAACTACTAAGCAGGCAGGAGAAGCAGTGATGAGCAGCGTCTTTTTTTCCCGAGCAACCGATGAGAAGCAAACGGCGACCCGTCGTGTTGTAGCCTGTGTTGATAGCTCCGAACATGCAGCCCAGATTGTTTCTCACGCATATGCTGTTGCCGAAGCCCTGGGAGTACCGGTAACCTTGCTTCATGTGCTGGAGGCAACTTCTGCATCCTCAGTGAGGCCTGATCCCATAGAATGGTCCCTGCGCCGACACGAAGCGCAATCTATGCTGAGTGAACTGGCCAACGAACCGAGACCGGCAGCCGAAGCGGCAAGCGTCCATCTGGCGGAAGGTCCTGCCGTCGACGAAATCATCCGTTTCACTAAGGGAAACCAACATAATTTGTTGGTGCTAGGAACCGAGGGTGAAAATGGTTCTGGCAGGCACTGCATCGGCGCCACAGTGCGTAATGTACTGGATCACGCTACCGACTCAATCCTGTTAGTCCCAGCCACTTCGAAAACTGCTTCGCCCCGTTATAGGCGCGTCATTGTGCCACTTGATGGGTCTTGTTGGGCAGAAAGCGTAATACCCATAGCGCTGCGCGTTGTGCATACGGCGCATGCGGAGCTTGTTCTGGTGCATGTTGTGCCAAGTCCCGAACTCACAGAGCCACGACCCCTCGAACCAGAAGACATGGAACTGCGCTGCCGCGTCATCGAACGTAACGAACGGATCGCACAAGACTATCTCGACCGGCTTCGCAAGCGACTTTCTGGACAGGGGTTGAATATAAAGGTGGTTATAGAGCGGGGCGACAACGTGAGCTGTGCGCTTGCGAATATTGTAGACAAAGATGCACCCGATCTTCTGATCATGTCAGCGCGCGGCCATGGCAGCCGCCAACATAGCGATGTCCGTTACGGGGGCGTCACCTCATACATGATGACGCATGCCACCATGCCTGTGTTAATATTCCGCCCGGATGCAGCGTTGCAAAGCTCGGAATCTGTAGCGATCAGCAATCATCACTTAATTCGCGCGCCTGCAGTCTGGTCGGCATGAGGAATGACTTCGAACACCTTTGACGATCCAATTTGCGCTGCTGCGCAAGAAGTTGGTGCTCGCCACCTCCTATATGCCCTGACAACCAAGCCGGCTCCGTTACCAATCTGGGAGTCCTTGTCTGCGGCAAAAAGTTGGCTGACCCGCGCATTGTCTGCCGCTAGCGTGGCCGAACCCCAGAATGCTTCGGCTGCTGAATGGCTGCTAGACAATGACTTTCATGTGCAGCGTGCAATTATTCAGGTGCGCGAAGACCTACCACCAAAATTTTATGATCGCCTACCCGGCATTCTCGGCAATGACAGAGCCGGGCTGCCCCGCATATACTTCCTCTCGCATGAATTGCTCCACGCGACACATCTGCAGATCAATTTCAATTCCACCGTTAATTTCATCGAACACTATCAAGACAAAAATCCGCTTTCTATCGCGGAACTATGGGCGTTCCCAACCATGCTGCGGCTCGCATGCATGGAACTTTTACTAGCGGGATTCTCGAGGCTGTTCGACAACGTGCCGCCGCCGTTCAAAGTTGGCCCTGGAGCTAAGATTTCGGCTATCGCTGATGATACCGAATGCGTATCCAGAGCGATTGCCAACCTGGTCATGATCTCCACGATTCAGTGGAAAGACTTCTTTGATCGCACCAGCCGTGTTGAGGCTATTCTCCAGCTTGATCCCGCTGGCGTCTACCCGAGAATGGATTTCGAAACGCGCGACCGGTATCGAACCACGGTCGAATGGATGGCGGACCGAAGCGCCCTTGCAGAAGGGGACGTGGCCCAAAGGCTAATTGACCATTGCCATGAGCACCGCGATCTCTCGGCTGACCATGTCGGTTATTGGCTGATCGGGCCAGGCCAGCGTGAATTCGAGCGTGCGATCGACGTTCGCCCTTCCGCGCCTGAAGCTTTTCGCCGTCTGTTGCGGTTTTATCCTCGGGCGATCTTCGTTTCGGGCCTGTGGCTGACTGGATTGGCCGCGCTGGTATTGCCACTGTTGTATGTTGCCACCTTGGGAGCAACGCTGCTGCAATGGCTGCTCACCGTTGTACTGCTTGCCTTGCCAGCGTCACTCCTCAGCGTCGCTGTCATCAATTGGCTGGTAACGCTAACTGTCTCTCCACAAACTCTGCCCAAGCTTAATTTTGAAAAGGCGATTGCTAACGACTGCCCTACGGCAGTGGTAATGCCCGTTCTGGTAGGATGCATCGAGGAAGTGTCCGAACTGCTTCTGCGCCTCGAAGGACATTTTCTGGCCAACCGAGATCCCCTGCTCCGGTTTGTGTTGCTCAGCGACCATACCGATGCAGACAGCCAGATATTGGCCAATGACCACCTGCTAGAAGGCGCGCTTATCAATGGCGTGAACGGCCTAAATGATCGCCACAAAACGGCTGGAACTCAACCCTTTTATTTGATGCACCGCCGAAGACTTTATAATCCCGCGCAACGGACATGGATGTGCTGGGAACGGAAGCGGGGCAAGCTAGAGCAGTTTAATGCGTTCGCATTGCGCGGCGATCTTAGCTCTTTCCCTGTTCTTGCAGGACACGTCGAAAAGCTGCGGGGCGTGCGCTTCGTGGTGACGGCAGATGCCGATACGCGCTTGCCTCCAGGGGTTGTCAACCGAATGATCGGCACCTTGGCGCATCCGCTCAACAAAGCGCGGTTCGATGCCCACACGGGCAGAGTGATTGACGGATACACGATCCTCCAGCCGCGGGTCGAGATTTATCCGGCGGTAATAGGGCGATCGCTTTTCACCCGATTTTTCGGCGGCGACACCAGCATCGACATTTATTCTCGGGCAGTATCCGACGTCTACCAAGATCTGACCGGCACGGGAATCTTCGTGGGTAAGGGCATCTACGAACTGGAAGCCTTCGAACGCAGCCTCGCAGGACGAATTCCCGAAAACAGCCTTTTGAGCCACGACCTATTCGAAGGTCTCCACGGTCGGGCAGCGCTAGCAAGCGATATCATCATCTATGAAGGATTTCCCTCGGGCTACCTCGATCATGCGCGGCGCTGGCACCGCTGGGTCAGAGGCGACTGGCAGTTGCTACCATGGCTCTTTCCGACGGTACGCGGACGTGGTGGGGAGCGATTGCCCAACCGGCTTACATGGTTCGGTCGGCTTAAAATCTTCGACAACCTCCGACGCAGCTTGATCCCAGCCGGTCTGCTGGCTCTGCTGCTGAGCGGGTGGTTTATACTGCCAGGTAACCCGTTGGTCTGGACCCTGCTCGCGGTTGGGGTGACGGCAGTTCATCTTTTCACAGACGTTGTCACGGGCCTGGTGCGCAACCGGCATAGTGGCGTGCTGCGCGAGCTAATCCATCGCCTGACCGACCATATTGGACGCTGGATGCTAGCGATAATATTCCTGATCAACGATACTTGGGTTACCGTCAACGCAATAGTGGTTACGCTCTGGCGATTGATGGCCGGTCGCAAGCTGCTGGAATGGACGTCAGCGGCACATGTTTCGGTACAATTCGCCTCCCTTGACCCGCGGCGGGCGGCATGGCGGCACATGTGGGTCTCGCCAGCGCTTGCACTAGCTTGTGGACTGGTGCTGGCGTTGATACGACCGGGAATTCTGCCTGTCGCCGCGCCGCTGTTGCTGTTGTGGCTGCTAGCTCCTGAAATAGCCATCAGGATCAACCAACCACTAAGGATTCCGACGGAACGACTTAACCAGAAAGACATTCGCTTTCTGCGCGGCATCGCGCGCCGGACCTGGCTGTTTTTCGAGACGTTCGTGCGGCCAGAGGATAACTGGCTGCCGCCCGACAACTATCAGGAACCACCGGACGAGGCCATCGCCCATCGCACCTCGCCGACGAATGTCGGGATGCTTCTGCTGTCGATAATGACGGCATGGAAGCTGGGCTATGTCGGGACCGCCGAACTAGAGATACGCCTGCGTCAAACGCTGGATACGCTGGATCGCCTCGAAAAGCATCGTGGCCACATGCTCAACTGGTACGACACAAGGACGCTAGACGCGCTGGAACCGCGGTACGTATCGACGGTAGATAGCGGCAATCTGGCAGTCAGTCTTGTCGTCGCGCAGCAGGCCTGCCTGGATGCAGCGCGAGGGCCGGCTGTGACATCGCAATTGTGGGAAGGCCTGACGGATGCACTCGACCAGCTCTCTGGTGCGCTGGAAGTAAATGGGCTCGATCCAGAGCGCAAATGCAGTGCCCTGGTCGACGCGATGGTTGCGCGGGTCGCCAGCGGAATGCACGATATCGGCGAATGGGGCGCAATGCTGAACCAGCTGCGCAGTGAAGACATTCCGGGGTTAACGGAACGCGTTCATCGGCTGGTGGCACAGCGCGAGGATGTTTCCGCAGCACTGCTGCGCGACGTCCAGGTCTGGACCGAACGCGTCGATCACCATTTGCTGACTATGCGCCGCGATTTCGATTGCTTCGTACCTTGGTTGCGGCTTGTTGCACAGCCCCCGGCCGGATGTGAAAACTTGGCAGCCTCGCTCGGACAAACGCTTGGCGCAGTGGCTGACTTTCCAGCGCCTGATCTGGACGTAGTATTTCGTCATGCCAATGAATTGCTGGACGCTGGGAACGAGGCGCCAAACACCGAGGCGGCCCGCCAATGGACCGATGATCTCCTGACCACATTCGATCAATCGGCAGAAGCGCATCGGCAATTGCAGCGCAATCTGGTAGCCGTCGCCGAACGTGCTGGGGCTTGGGCTCACGGCATGCAATTCGGCATGCTGTTCGATGAAAGCAGTCGGCTTTTCCATATCGGCTACAATCTCTCCGCCGACAAAATCGATAACCATCATTACGATCTCCTTGCTAGCGAAGCCAGGCTTGCGAGCTTTTTTGCCATCTCCAAGGGCGATGTCCCACCCGAACATTGGTTCTTTCTAGGACGCCCGATCACCAAGGGTGGTCTCGGCCTGTCGCTGGTTTCCTGGAACGGGTCGATGTTCGAATATCTGATGCCTAACTTATTCCTGCGCAGCGAGCCGGAAACTCTTCTTGGCCAAAGCAATCGCACCGCCGTCGACATGCAACATGATTATGGCCGCGCGCACAAGATACCCTGGGGCATATCCGAATCCGCGTATTCGTTGATGGGCACCGACCGCGCCTATCGCTACCATGCTTTCGGCGTTCCGGATCTTGGCCTGCGACGCGGTCTCGACCGCGATCTGGTCGTGGCTCCCTACGCTACAGCACTAGCGCTTTCTGCTCGCCCCGGGCTAGCACTTGGCAATATGCGGGACATGGCTGGCCTCGGGCTAATAGGACGCTACGGATATTACGAGGCCGCCGACTTCACCTTGGAACGCGTGCCGCAAGGACAGCGCTTTGTCCCCGTGCGCTCTTACATGGCGCATCATCATGGCATGAGCCTGGCTGCCATGGGCAATGCCCTTTGTGGCGACATGTTCGTTGACTGGTTCCATGCCGATGCCCATGTCCGGACCATCGACATGCTACTCAATGAACGGATTCCCTGGACGCTGCCGCCCAAGATTGAGAGAGTCGATGCACGGGAAGCCCTGCCGGTGACAGCAGGCACGATCCCCCGCCTTCATCCATGGATGCCGGCCCAATCGAGCGGCGCGGTGCCCATGCATGCAATTGGCAATGGCCGCATGAACTCGCGCCTCGCGGCAAACGGAGGCGGACAGCTGTCCTGGCACCGCTACACGCTGTTCGGGTCCACTGAAGCTTCCGCCTGTGCAGGTCTGTGGATATACATCCGCGATTGCGCCTCCGGTGAGCTCTGGTCTGTGGCGCCGGAGCCGGTGCGAACGGCTGGGTCCGATCTGCACGCCGTGTTTCATGGACATCAGGTGGAATACTTTCGCCGCGACCATGAAATAGCGATCAGCATGACTATCGCCATTCCACATGGAGATGATCTGGAAATTCGTCGTCTCGCGATCGTTAATGAAAGCAGCCGAACGCGCACGCTCGATCTGACGAGTTATGCTGAGGTCGTTCTCGCTCCCGGCAACGATGCTGCCCGCCACCCTGTGTTCAGCAAGATGTTTGTGAACAGTGAGCTATTGCCCGGCATGCAAGGCTTACTGTTCACCCGCAGGCCGCGAGTGCCGGAGGAGCGACCACCCGTTTTGCTGCATCGGCTCATCGCCGATGACGATGGCATCATCTGGCGCGGCGCCGAAGCTGACCGGGAAGAATTTCTTGGCCGGCACGGCCACGCCGGCCGCCCTGCTGCCATGGGGCACAAGGATTTGGGCAACAGTGCCGGATGGACGCTTGATCCGGTCATGGCCCTTCGCGGCGAAATAGAACTGCCTCCGCATGGGCGACGCGAAATAGCCTTTGTTACAATTGCAGCGGGGTCGCGTGAATCCGCGTTGGAGATTGCCGACCGCTATGCCACGCTGGCCGCTCTGGAATGGGCGCTGAACGACGCGGTTACTGCTACCGCGCGGGAAATGCACCAGATCGGCTTGCTGCCCGACCAGCTTCCCGATGCGCAGATGCTGTTGTCGCGGTTGCTGCAGCCCTTCTCCAGCGGACCTGTACTTCGCGACGATTTTCCGACTAGCCATTATAGCCGGCAAGATCTTTGGGCGACCGGCATATCGGGGGATTATCCGATACTGCTCGTGCGGGTGCACGATGCTCAGCAGATGGGATTGCTTAGGTTCATCCTTTTCGCACAGCAGCTGTGGCGGAGGCGCGGGATCATGATCGACTTGGTTGTGATGCATGCTGGCACGGCGGGATATCTCGAACCTGTTCGCGACCGGTTGCTGGACCTGCTGCGGGAAGTTGGCGTGCAGGATGCCATCGGCCAGAATGGCGGGATCCATATTCTCGGCATTGATTCGACAGACACCGACCGCGCGCAGTTCGTAGCCCATGTGGCAAAGGTTGTGCTTGATGAAATGGGAGGTTCTCTGATCGATCAGCTTGTCCGGCATGACGCATCAGGAGCCCCGCGCCCGGCGTTCGAGCCTATGAGCGACGGCGAAAAGCACTCACCGAGCACATCTGACCTGCAGCGCCCAAAAAATCTTGCATTTGATAATGGTCTGGGCGGGTTTACGCCAGAAGGTGATTACATCATTCATCTCGATCCGGGTGTTGTCACTCCAGCACCATGGTCGAACGTTCTCGCCAATGCCAGTTTTGGCACAATTGTGACCGAGGCAGGGTTGGGTTTTAGCTGGTCGATCAACAGCGGTGAGAATCGCCTGACGCCGTGGAACAACGATCCCGTTGTCGATCCACAGACCGAGATCCTCTATTTGAGGGACGAAGATAATGCGCATTTGTGGACACCGACCCCTCTACCGGCCGGTGGGGATTCCGCTTGCCGTATCACGCACGGCACCGGCCACACTGTTTGGGAGCGGGCCAGCGAAGGGCTTGAACAGGAGTTGCTCGTTTTCGTGCCTATCGATGATCCGGTGAAGGTCGTTCGACTGCGCGTGCACAACCTGTTACCGAGAGCCCGCCGTATTACCGCAACATACTATGCCGAATGGCTACTGGGCGCGGTGCACGGTGCGCCCGCGCCGCTGCGTTCATCTGAATATTGCCCGACCGCGCATGCTTTGCTGGCGCAAAATCCTTGGAACGAGGAGTTCCGGCACAGAACAGCATTTTTGACTAGTAGCCAAACGCCTCATAGCCTGACGACATCGCGCTCCGACTTCCTCGGCCACAAGAATGACGTGCGGTGCCCGGAAGGCTTGCTGGAGTGGGACCTTGGCGGCCGGACACGGGCCGCGGGAGAAGACTGCTGCGCCGCCCTCCAAGTTCACATCGACATACCCCCTGGTGAAACCCAAGAGGTTGTGTTTGTTCTGGGCCAAGCCGAAAGCCGCGCCCACGCCCAAGTTCTGGCTCGCCGATGGCAAGACAAAACCGTTGTCGAGGGCGCCTTAAATGCGTGTCGCGAGCACTGGGATGCCCGATTGGGAACCCTTCAGGTCCACACGCCTGACCCGGCCTTCGACCTCATGGTCAATCGCTGGTTGCCTTATCAGGCGACCAGTTCACGGATCAGGGCACGTGCCGGCTTTTATCAGGCCGGCGGCGCCATCGGCTATCGGGACCAGTTGCAAGATGTTCTCGCGCTTTTGCATTCTGCCCCGCAAGAAGCTCGGCAACATATCCTTGTTGCTGCCGCACATCAATTCGAGGAAGGCGACGTCCTGCACTGGTGGCATCCACCATTTGATCGCGGGGTACGCACACGTTGTTCCGATGACCTGCTTTGGCTGCCCTATGTCACAGCCAGCTATGTGGCAGCGACAGGGGACGCAGGCATTCTCAGGGAAGAACAAACCTTTCTGAGCGGCGCTCCGCTTGGGTCGGATGAGGACGACCGATATGCAAAGTTCGAAGTGACTGATCATCGCGCCTCGCTGTTCGAACACTGCGAACGTGCGCTGGATCGCGGATATCAGCTTGGCGCCCATGGGCTTCCCCTCATTGGAACGGGCGACTGGAACGACGGAATGAACCGCGTCGGCAATCTCGGGCGCGGCGAAAGCGTCTGGCTTGCCTGGTTCCTGATCGCCACGATCAAGGGGTTTAACGATCTTTGTGCCCGCATGAACCGTCCGGAACTTGCCGAAATCTGGAATGTACGCGCAGTGGAACTTGCGCGGGCAGCCGAACAGGCAGGATGGGACGGGGAATGGTATATTCGGGCATTCGACGATGATGGTCGGCCTTGGGGCTCGTCCTCTGAAACGGAATGCCAGATCGATTCCCTGGCCCAGTCATGGGCAGTCCTGTCCGGCGCAGGCGACCGGGAGCGAGCCGCACGTGCCGTCGCTGCAGCCAGACAGCATCTTGTGCGCGATGACGATCGACTGATCCGGCTTCTCACTCCCCCCTTTGACAAGACGCCCCGCGATCCCGGGTATATTAAGTCATATCCGCCCGGCATTCGTGAGAACGGCGGCCAGTATACTCATGCAGCAGCATGGCTCGCTATCGCTCTTGCAGAACGCGGCGATGGCGATGGTGCGATGGAGCTCTTCAGGCGGATAAATCCCATCAATCAGGCCCTAACGCCTCAGGATGTTTCGCGCTATCGCACCGAACCTTATGTCGTGGCCGCCGATGTGGCTGGCACTCCGCCGCATGTCGGTCGCGGGGGATGGAGCTGGTACACTGGCGCCGCGGCATGGACCTGGCGGCTGGCAGTCGAGCACATTCTCGGGCTGAAATTGGTGGAGGGCGAACTTCTCATCCAGCCCTGCCTGCCGGCAGACTGGCCTACCTTCGAGGCAACTGTAAAAAGTTCAACCGGCAGCCTGCAAATTAGGGTCGACAATCCCGATGGGCTGCAGGCAGGAGAGGTGCAGATTATGGTCGATGGCCAGCTATGGCATGGGACAACGGTTCCTTTCCCCGTGAATGGCCTAACATCAATGGTAAAGATGACACTCAGATCGCCCTCCCCCACTGCGCGACAAAGTGATCCGCAGACCTCATCGCTTATCCACTCAAAAACAAATGACATAGAAAACTAGCCACAAGGAAGCTGATGATGACGCAACCGTCTGTTTTAAGGTTCGAGGACATTGGTATAGCCGACGTCCCTTCGGTTGGCGGTAAAAACGCTTCACTGGGCGAGATGGTGCGTGAACTTGCAAAGAGGGGGGTACGGGTTCCGGCAGGCTTTGCCACTACTGCGGACGCCTTTCGTGCGTTCCTCACTGAAAGTGGGATTCAGCCAGCTATGCGCGAGCAGATCCAGCGTTATCATTCGGGTGAGGCAAGCCTTCAGGTCGCAGGCAGCGCCATTCGCGAACTGATCCTCACAAGCCGCATGTCCGACGGGTTGAGCAGGGAAATTACTGCGGCTTACGACCAACTATCAGCGCGCCTTGGCGTTAAAGAAATGTCTGTTGCAGTGCGCAGTAGCGCAACGGCCGAAGACCTTCCTGATGCTAGCTTCGCCGGGCAGCAGGAAACCTTCCTCAACATCCGTGGCCACCGAGCACTGCTTGATGCCTGTCTCCGATGTTTCGCTTCGCTCTTTACTGATCGCGCGATCAGCTATCGGGACGCAAAGGGCTTCGATCATTTCGCTGTCGCTCTTTCGATCGGCATCCAACAAATGGTCCGTGCGGACCTCGCTGGATCAGGCGTGATCTTCACGATCGACACGGAAACTGGCTTCCCGCATGTCGCGACAATCAGTGCTGCATGGGGCCTTGGCGAAACCGTGGTGCAAGGCTCGGTTGACCCAGACAAATATGTCGTGTTCAAACCGCTGCTCGAACACGACGGCGCACGTCCGATTATCGAGAAAAGTTGCGGTTTTAAGGCGATCAAGATGCTCTACGCGGAAGGCGGCAGCAAACGCACCCGGGTCGTCGAGACTACCTTATCTGAACGCCGCAGGTTCGTGCTCGACGATAACGAGATTATCGAACTGGGCCGCTGGGCCGCGACGGTAGAGAAACATTACGGTCGCCCGATGGATATTGAATGGGCGAAGGACGGCGAGACCGGCTTACTCTATCTCGTTCAGGCGCGCCCGGAAACCGTGCAGTCAGGACTAAGCCGATCTACATTTTCGCGTTACAGCTTGAAAACGAATGCTACGCCCATCCTAACCGGAGCGGCTGTCGGCAGCGCGATTGCATCCGGCAAGGCTTGCGTGATACGCGATGTGGCCGACATCGCAAACTTCCCTGATGCGGCCATTCTCGTCACGGGAAACACAGATCCGGACTGGGTGCCAGTGATGAAACGGGCGGCCGGCATCATCACTGACCACGGCGGCAACACCAGCCATGCCGCCATCGTCAGTCGTGAACTGGGTGTCCCTGCAGTCATCGGCACCGGCAATGCGACGGCGCTCCTGAGCGATGGGCAAGCAATCACTCTGTCCTGTGCCAGCGGTGAAAATGGCTCGGTCTTTGAAGGAATACTCGACTTCGATTGCGAGGAAATCGACGTTGGCGCCCTGCCTGAAACACGGACGAAAGTAATGGTGAATATTGCTGAGCCTTCGGCTGCCCTCCAATGGTGGCGTCTACCCGCAAACGGAGTCGGACTTGCCCGCATGGAGTTCATCATCAACAATCTTATCAAGGCCCATCCAATGGCACTGCTGCATCCAGAACGGGTCAGCGCGGCGGACAATCGCCGGATCCGCAAATTGACACAGGGCCATGCATCACCGGCAGACTTTTTCGTCGACACATTGGCGCGCGGCATCGCCAAGCTGGCCGCGCCTTATTACCCGCAACCTGCGATTGTCCGGCTCAGCGATTTCAAGACCAACGAATATGCCCACCTAATCGGTGGGGAGGCTTTCGAGCCGTCTGAAGAAAACCCGATGCTCGGTTTCCGGGGTGCCTCGCGCTATTACGATGAGCGATACCGGGAAGGCTTCGCCTTGGAATGCCAAGCCCTCAGGAAGGTACGAGAGGAAATCGGTTTTGCCAATATCATCGTTATGGTCCCGTTCTGTCGGACGCCTGCGGAGGCAGACCGGGTGATCGCAGCCATGGCCGAGAACGGATTGCGGCGTGGAGAAAATGGTCTGCAAATCTTCATGATGTGCGAAATTCCTTCCAACGTCATCCTAGCCGAGGAGTTTGCCCGGCGCTTCGATGGCTTCTCAATCGGATCAAACGACCTAACTCAGCTCGTGTTGGGTATAGACCGCGATTCTGACCTGCTTGCCAAGTTGTTCGACGAAAGAGACGAGGCAGTTAAGTGCATGATTTCCCAAGCTATCGCTAAAGCCCATGCTGCCGGTATAACAATCGGTATCTGCGGGCAGGCACCAAGCAATTACCCAGAGTTTGCCGAATTCCTCGTTGCCGAGGGGATCGATTCAATTTCGCTCAATCCCGACAGCTTTGTGAGGACAGTCCGCACCATCGCAGCAGCAGAGAACGTACCATGAAAAATATCGTAACCCTGACTTTGAACCCGACAATCGATGTCGCCTATGAAGTGGAGCAGGTGTTCCATACGCACAAGATGCGCACGTTGAATGAGCATTATGATCCCGGTGGAGGAGGCATCAACGTCGCGCGGGTGTTCGTGCGCCTGGGCGGCAATGCTCGCTGTTATTACCTGTCGGGTGGTGCCACCGGGGATGCCCTTGACGGGTTACTCGATCTCCACCAGTTGGTCCGCTGCCGAATTCCGATAGCGGGCCCCACGCGCGTTAGCACTTCCGTTCTTGAACACGAGAGCAGTAGGGAATTCCGCTTCGTTCCATGCGGCCCCACAGTAACGCCCGTTGAATGGCAGGAGTGCCTTGATCGGATTGCCGAAGCAGACTGCGACTACCTTGTTGCCAGCGGTTCGCTGCCGCCGGGTATCCCGGAAGACTTCTATGCCCGTGTTGCGGCGGCCGCAGTGGCGCGAGGTATCAAGATGATACTCGACAGCTCAGGACCAGGCTTACGCGGTGGGCTTTCCGGTGGTGATGTCTTCTTGGTCAAGCCTAGCCTGGGTGAACTGCGGCAACTTGTCGGGCAGGACCTGGAAACCCCGGAGGAGATTGCCGGCGCCGCCATGACAATAGTTAACAAGGGGCAGGCCGAACTTGTCGCTGTAACCATGGGGCACAATGGCGCCGTGCTCGCCGGAAAATCCGGGATTCTTCACCTCCCCGCGATCCCCATTGAAGCAAAGAGCGCAGTCGGAGCGGGAGACAGTTTTCTGGCCGCTATGACCTACGGTTTGGCTAGCGGAAAGGATCCGGCGGAATGCTTCCGCCTTGGCATGGCTGCAGGAGCAGCAGCAGTTCAAACACCCGGCACCGACTTGTGCCACAGAGCTGATGTCGAACGGTTATTCGCTCTGATTGCCGATGGCTGACACGCGTTAGAATATGCAGATTTTTCCAGACAAAATTACGACTTGAGCAAATAGGTCGTCAAACATTTTAGACAGGAGTTGAGTTATGAAAGCTAGTGACATTATGACACTTGGAGCCGCAACCATCAGCGCTGACGCTTCGCTTTTCAAGGCTTTGCGGATTATGTTAGACCACCGCATCAGCGCGCTACCTGTTCTGGACGAAAACGACCAGTTGCTTGGAATTATTACTGAAGGTGATTTTGTGCGGTCCGGTGTCCTTGCATTTGGCGAACTCCTCGCAAAAGGCGAGCTTGATAGGGCAAATGCATTGCAATCTCGAACAGTCAGTGAGATCATGTCGCGGAATCCAATCAGCATCAGTCCTGAATCTTCAATTCAAGACGTAGTTAAATTGATGGAGCAACATACACTTAAGAGAATCCTCGTTGTGTCAAACGGAGAGGCCCTCGGCGTTATAAGCCGAGTAGATTTGCTACGAAAGTTAATCGAATAAATTGAATTTTTAAGT
>Ga0136636_10000446_pt1 | contig 20711 bp, 13 predicted proteins | sample AntDrymUQ8522106_2_FD_104653 | JGI IMG/M metagenome (GOLD analysis project Ga0136636, IMG submission 104653) | Polar desert sand microbial communities from Dry Valleys, Antarctica - metaG UQ852 (21.06) | ecosystem: Environmental > Terrestrial > Soil > Desert | place: Antarctica: Dry Valley... | reverse complement strand
CTCCTGTTATTACATTTCCGAAATTAAAGTTTAATAAATTAGTTATTGTCTGATCTCCGGCAAGGAATAAACCGCCATTATTTGAAGTAGTTAATGTAGCAATTGAACCTACCCCGCTTATGGTGGTAGAAGCTACATCAGGGCGTGGATTTAAAGTTGCATTGATGGTACCATTATTTATCAATGTTAAGCCTCTATAAGACATAGTGGAAGAAGGGCCATTGATTAAAGCACCACTCGTTACATTTAGTAAATGATTGTTAGCCCATACTGATGCTGCGTTTCCATTCAATTCAAGATCTGTTCCTACACCATTATTAATTGTTAGAGTTGCCCCTGCAGCACTTAATTGAATGGTTGCGCCATTTTGCACAATGGTTTGATCGAGTGTTAAATTGGCATTAATTATCATGTAAGTAGGGGTTCTTACCGTAATTACACCATCGTTAAAATTGGGCGCCGCCACAGCCCCAACCCAACTAACACCGTTAAACCTTTCCCATGATGATGCATTTTCCCATGGAGTTAAAACAGGGTTACCAGTAGTAATGATACTTTGGTAATCACCGGTACTCTGTGCTTTTACACTCCCCGGCGCAATGCTTAAAAAAGCTCCCAATAAAATAAAAACTGGCAGCATATTTTTTCTGGCTTTTAAAGACAAAAAGGCGGCAACTAAATTGCTTAAGTTACGGGCAATGGTAGATGTAGAATTCATTGTTAATCCGGTTTAATAATTAAACAGTGTATAATTTAAACGGTTTTCTGAAATCTTTGGGAGGGGATAGATAGGGATTGGACTTATTAATAACAATCTTATTAATATTAATATAGCATACAGTATCGAGTCGCTAAAATATGGGTATTATTTTTAAAATTAACATTATGTTCTAAATATCCTATAAAAAAATTACTACTTAAAAAAATTATGGTTTGCAACTAACAATTTATTAAACAGTAGGTTGCCATTTAAAAATTGATCTTTTATTGTATGTTTTCTTACAAAATTTCCACCCAGAATAATATTCTTGTTGATAAACAAACATACAATTTGCAATAATGATAATTAAGAGGAATAGGATGAACAGTGTCAAAAATTGTCCGAAACTGGTTATTTATTTACCGGAGAAAATATTTGAAGCAGTACAAAAATATCAATCTTTCATTTTTAAATAAAAATGGTGTTGCTGTCTTTTAATTGAAAAGGTACAAATATTTAATTTCTTTGTAACGCAAATGTTTATATGTTTATATAAGCAGTAAATAGTAAAAAATACTTTCTGCCAAATAAATAGCAAGTACAATAAATTGATAGAATATTAGATAAAAAGCTGAAAACTTTCTACATATCCTACTTGTTCTGGATTTTTATATTATGAAGCCTGTTATTTTTTATCATATTCAAAAATCAGGGCACTCAAATCGGGGAGTATTTTCTTTTCCCGGTTTACTTCGTAATCGTAAATAACCTGGCCGAGCTGTTTCATAAATGGAAAACCAATTTTATCATAGTCGTAACGATCATCGTTTAATATGCCATCACTGTTACAGTAAATAACAGCAGATAAAAAGAATTCAACTTTTTTATCAAAATCTACTATGTAAGCCACATCAAGCAATTGGCCATAAGCATCACCAACCTTATTAAAGCTTCGGATATTTTTTGGCCATTCACCTTTTTCTGATCCGGTAAACAAAAACTTGCAATATGAAGGGTAATAGTTGGCAGTATCAGCCGAGTAAGGGGGAAAAGTGCTTTCTGTTGGTAATTGGCTCATGTATTTTAGTAGAAATTTACGATCGTCTTCTGTAATATTAAATCGTTGTGCAGCGGGCATTTTTTCAGGAAAAACAATGCTGATTAATATATTGTGTAAATCTTCCAATACAAGCCTGTTTTTGGTAGAGAAGTCCATTGGCTTTTCTACTACATTACCTCCTGAATAATATCCTTTACCAAGTGAATCGTGGCGAATTGGGTATGGAACATCATAAAATTGCATAGGCTGCTCAAAAATTACTTCATTATAGGTTCCAATAAATTTTATGGGGTTCGTGTGCCTGTTTTCATCCTGCGATAGGGCAATTTGTAGCCGGTGAACTAATTCAGCAGTTGGATATCCTTTTTTGTGCAATTGCTCATTTATATACTGCGGCCCCAAAAATTCATAGAGTCTGTTAAATGCATCGTTGTCACTTACCATTAATATCTTTTTAATGTAGTGAGCTATTGAAGGCTTGCCATCGGGGGTGGTAGGGTCGTTGAGTACAGCAGTTTGCCCGCTATAAGCTTGTCCTGTAAGCATGGTAGTGTTTTTGTCAATACCTTTTTCTTTTAATTCGTTTAAACGCTGCAAAGCAAGAATACTGGCAGGAAATTTTATAGTAGATGCCGGATAAAAGTAGTTTTCGGGGTTAACATTAAAATAATAGTTTTTTAAGGCAGGTATTTTATTGGGACTTCTATTTATTTGGGTATAAATAATTTGAACATTTAATTCCTTTTTATCATTAATAATAGCATCAAAATATTGTGGGTATTTGCGTAACAGGCTATCGAGCAGTACACTGTTTTTGCTGTTATCAATAGGAGCAGCAGGCATTGTAATTAAATTTGGTTCAATAACTGTAATTGAAATTGGTTGGTCAATTGATACAGCATCCTTGGGTTTTGGTTTAAATATACGTGTTGCAATTGTGCAGCTATTAAAAATAGTTACACAAAATAAACATATATAGAAGTAGATTTTATTGATTCTCATAAAACAAAAGTAGCTACCAAAGGGCTTAAAATCGTAAAATAAGTAGGCATATCTTCAATAGGTTTTTCCCCTATCTTTGCCAACTTCTAAAAAATTACATAAAATTAAGTTACAGATTATGAAACTGAAAGGTTTAGTTTGGTTCTTCGCAATAGCACTGATAATTATTTCCCTGTGGGAATTATCTTACACATTTGTTGTAAAAAGCTACGAAGGCAAGGTGAAAACGCAGGCGGAAAGAGTTGTAAAATCTCAATATCCTACTGTGCCAACAAAAGGTGAAGCGTATGATTTGCTGTTGAAAAGCCGCATGCAGCATATACTTGACAGTACAAGAGACAAAAGCATTTATCCAATTTTTGGCACTACCTACCAGGTTTGTAAAGAAAATGAATTAAATCTTGGACTGGATTTACAAGGTGGTATGAGCGTTACTATGGATGTAAGCCTTGAAGGGTTACTAAAATCAATCAGTAATAACTCTAAAGACCCTGCCTTATTAAAAGCGTTGCAAACTGCCAATGCTCAAAAAGTAAGTAGTGATGCAGATTACATAACACTTTTTCGCAATGCTTATAACCAACAAAACCCCGGAGCAAAACTTGCTTCTTTATATGGTGGTGCTGGCAAGCAAATTAAAATTACTGATAGTGATGATAAGGTAATTGATGAAATAAGAGTTGTTGCCAAAAATGCTATTAACGAAACCTACAAAATACTTTTAAAACGTATAGATAAATTTGGTGTAGCACAGCCCAATATCAATCTCGATGAAAACAAAGGAATTATCAACGTAGAACTTGCGGGTGTTACAGATAAGGAAAGAGTAAGAAAATACCTTCAGGCAAGTGCTAATCTTCAGTTTTGGGAAGTATACAATATTAGCGAAATTTCTGGTGGGTTAGAGGCTGCAGATAAAGCGGTAACTGATTACCTGAGCGGTGCTGATACAAGCAAGCAAGCGGTAAACAAAAATGCTTTTCTAAAAATTATCAACCCTATTAATCCACAACAGGATAAAAACGGCAAACAATTTTTTGCTGCTGCTATTGGAGATATAATGTTGAAAGATACCGGCACATTCAATGCTTACATCAACCTTGATATGGTGAAAAATAGTTTTCCTGCTGATGTTAAATTTTTATTAGGTATTGAAGAGAGAGTAGAAAAAACCGGGCAGCGCTATTATCCTTTATATGCTATAAAAACAGTACTAGGTAGTGATAAAGCTAAGCTGGAGGGAGAAGGTGTAGAAGAGTCTGGTCAAAGCTACGATGATAAAGGACGTCCATCTATTAAAATGCAGATGACAACGTTGGGGTCAAAAATTTGGGCAAAAATGACTGGTGATAATGTTAACAGGCCTATTGCTATTACATTGGATGATGTTGTTTACTCTGCTCCTAATGTAAACGGTGCAATTGACGGTGGCAACTCTGAAATTAGCGGAAATTTTACTATTGAACAAGCGCAGGATTTAGCAAATATTTTAAAATCTGGTAAAACAAATGCTCCTGCAAAAATTGTTGCAGAACAGATTGTTGGCCCAACATTGGGTAAAGAAGCCGTAAACGGTGGTATGTTGGCTTTCGGTATTTCCTTTTTGGTAATATTTGCATTGATGCTTATTTATTACAATACCGGAGGTTGGGTTGCTAATATTTCTTTAATATTAAACTTGTTATTTACAATAGGGGTTTTAGTGGCAATGAGTTTTACTTTAACTGCCGCAAGTATTGCTGGTTTGGTACTTACCATTGGTTTGGCTGTAGACACCAACGTAATTATTTTTGAAAGAATTAAGGAGGAATTAACCAAGGGTAAATCTTACCCTGTTGCTGTAAACGATGGTTACAAACGCTCTCTTGCACCGGTAATTGATGCACACGTTACTACTTTCTTAACTGCCGCAATCTTGTTTATATTTGGTCTTGGACCGGTTTTAGGATTTGCAACCACTCAAATGCTTGGTATTGTGCTAAGTCTTTTCTGCGGAATTTTAGTATCAAGGTTAATTACAGATTTCTGGACAAGCAAAGACCGTCACTTTAATTACTTTACTGGTGTTTCTAAAAAAATATTTAAGCATGCAAGCTTTAAATTTATTGAGTATAGAAAAGTGGCTTATGGTATTTCAATTGTAGTCTTATTATTAGGTATCGCATCATTTTTTAATGGATTTCACCAGGGTGTTGAATTTAAAGGAGGCCGCAGCTATACTGTAGAATTACCCAATTCAGTAAAAAATGATGACGTAAGAGATGATCTTAAAAATGCATTTGAAGGAGATTTTCCTATCATAAAAACAGTAGGTGATAGCAGGCATTTAAACATTACCACCTCTTACAAAAAAGGCGTTGATAATGCTGATGTTTTGGTACAACAAAAATTGTATGAAGGTTTAAAGAAAGTGTTACCTGGCATTACCTATGAGGATTTTGCCAGAAATAATATTCAAAGTTCTCAAACTGTACAGCCAACTATTTCTGAAGATTTAAAAAGAGGCGCAATCAAAGCAACCATATTTGCTATTATAATAATTTTCTTCTACATCTTATTAAGATTTAGAGATTGGAGGTATTCTTTTGGTACCATTGTAGCATTACTGCACGATGTATTGGTAACGTTAGCTGTATTCTCCTTCCTTAAAGATGTAGTTCCATTCCCTTTAGAAATTGATCAGCATTTTATTGCAGCAATATTAACGGTAATAGGTTTTAGTATGAATGATACTGTAATTGTATTTGATCGTATAAGGGAATACAGTAAGGGTAGTAAGGCTAGCGAGAAGGGTAGCATCATCAACAGGGCAATTAATGACACACTGAGCAGAACTATTATGACTTCCTTCACTGTATTTTTAACATTGTTAATTCTATTTATTTTTGGAGGTGAAGTAACAAGAGGTTTTGCATTTGCAATGCTGATAGGTGTTATAACTGGTACTTATTCTTCTATTTTTGTAGCAGCACCAATTTTGGTTGACTTTGCAAAAGATAAACCATTGGGAGAAGCAGAAATTATTAGCAATGATAAAGTAGTTGCGAAACCAGCTTTAGCAGGTGCAAAAAAATAAAAATTACCTATATAAAAAAGAGCCGTTCAATTTTGAGCGGCTTTTTTTGTATGTGTTTAAAGCCAGCTTTTATAGTCAATAATCTGTAAAGGCTTCCAACTGCTTCACAGTCATGTATTTCAAAACATTTTTTAGTGCCTTGCTACGTATTAAATAGCTTAACTGAATTTCACTTTGTTTAAACTTTGAGTTTAATCAATGTTTTTTATTAAACCAAAATCATAACTACAATTTAATTTTTGCTGATTGTATCTATTCAAAAGAGCAAGTGTTATTTTCTGGCAATTTTTTTTTTAGCTTTTAGATTAAAAAACATACATTTGCCCATTAATTAATACAATACAATTTTAAAATGGACAAAACACAAGGCACCGTTAAGTTTTTCAATTCTGAAAAAGGATTCGGATTTATCAAGCATGATGATTCTAACAAAGAAACTTTCGTACATGTTAGCGGATTAGTTAACGACATCAAAGAAGGCGACAAAGTTGAATTTGACCTGCAAGAAGGTAAAAAAGGGATGAATGCCGTTAACGTTAAATTGATCTAATACGATTTTTTTAATAAAGGTATCTGGCCGCTACTTTGGTAGCGGCCTTTTTTATGAAAATATTATGGAAAGCATTTTAAACAAAATAAAGATGTACCTGTTTAGCAGTTACATTTGCACCTCAAAAACTAAAATTATGATACTAAAAAAAGCAAACTTTTTATTTGCAGTTACCCTATTGTTTATTTCATTAACAACCAATGCCCAAACAAGTACCGGTAAATTACTGCTTGTAAAAGGTCAGAAAATGCAAATTGATAATTCCGTAAAGTCGGTTACCAATATGGAAATGATGGGTCAGTCTATGGAGATGACTTCAGATGCCGCAATGATTAACGAGGTGGAAGTAAAAGACAAAGCGAATGATGCCTATACAATTACCAATACACTTACTAAGCTAGCTACAAGTGGAAGTGCTATGGGCCAGGATTATTCATTTGATTCCGATAAAAAAGAAGACCTTGAAACGGAGATGGGAAAAGTGTTGAAAAGCCAGGTTAACGTAACCAAAGAAATGGAATTTAATACATCTGGTAAATTAGGTAATGTTAAAAAAAATGATGAAATAGCAAACGCAGCCGCGGGAAATCCGATGGTAGATATGATGAAGAACATGAGCGGTGGGGGCAATGATGAAAGTGGAGGAACAAGCGACATATTTATGATATTACCTGTAGGTAAAAAGGTGGGTGATAGCTGGTCAGACTCTACCATTGCAGACGGGATTAAAATTTACAGAAACTATTTAATAAAGGATATTAAAGGCACCGAAACAACCCTGCTATTAACCGGTACACAGAGCACCAATAAAAAAATGGAGCAACAGGGAATGGAGATTGTTGTTACACTTGAATCTAAACTAAATGGTGAGTTGGTAGTAGATGCTGCAACTGGTGTAGTAAAGCAAAAATCTTTTGTAATGGATGGTACAGGAAGTGCCGATGCAATGGGACAGGCAATACCGATAACTACAAAAATAACTTCTACAACAGCCGTTAAATATTTATAGAATTTTTAAACCGAAAAGAAAAAGCCACCCTTACAGCGTGGCTTTTTTCGTAGCTTACCTAACTGTATTTTATAGTATTTGTCACCTAAATTATAGGCTAATTAGATAATAATTTTAGCTGTGCTTTTTAACGCAGCTATTGCAGTTTAAGTTGTAATGGGGTTCTATAATGCAGTATAGGTATGTGTTTCAGGTTATTTTTGGTTGATACAATGATTAACTATTTTTATATAAAAATTCTGAAAGTCTGGTATGTAGGGTAGTTTTACCCTTTAATAAAATTCCCACTGCAAAATTTAAGTTAAACCAAAGCTGGCATGAATGTTACACCATTCTATTACCCAGATTATACCCATTTAAATAGAGCCGGGATTTTAAATTAATAGTATATGGACAAGCCAGCTATCATCTGCAAATAGCGATAGATGAAGTAAGTTTTATGTATAATGGATGGTGGGAAAATGGCATGTTACCACACATTAATTTTTTTTATGCCGATAGTAATTATATCCTGCTGCCAATGACATCCAACCAAAATTTACCAATTGCATACAAATAAAAATTAAAACCAGTATTACATAACCGCCTGTATTTGGGTTTATGCTGCTTAGAGTATATTAATTGTTGGAAGGTAAACTGGTAAACTATTAAACTGGTAAACTGTTAAACTGTTAAACTGGTAAACTGTATAAATATTAAAAAGGAGTTTCCCTAAAGTTGTTGCTTTTCTCAGCGTTTTATCCTTTATAAGATAATGACTGAATTACAGCTTACGCATGCAGCGATTACGAAAAATCTACTAAATTAATTAAATTGAAAAAGCCCAAACCTTTTGTAGTAAAGGGCTTGGGCTTTGTATCGGGGAGCAGACTTGAACTGCCGACCTTCGGGTTATGAATCCGATGCTCTAACCAGCTGAGCTACCCCGACATTCATTCCTTTTACAATTACAGTTTTAAAGTGGATTGCATTTGGGGTTGCAAATATAGGAGATTTTTATAAAAAATTCGAGGTAGTACCGCAATAGTTATTGATGTTATTTTATTTCCTGCATTATTATGTTAGTTACCCTGGGTTTAAATAGAAATATCATTAACAACAAAAAGTACAATCTTTTAGAGCCGTGCATTTTAATACTGGTAGTACCAATTTAAAAGCCTCTCTATTGCGATAGAAAGGCTTTTAAATACACAGGTATAGTAATTACTTAACTTCCATTTTTAGTAGCATTTCTTTATCAATAAAAGCTTCCAATTCGTCTCCTACCACACATTCGCCCACGCCGGCAGGTGTTCCGGTAAATATTAAGTCTCCAATATTAAGGGAAAAGTAATTAGAAATATTTTCGATTATTTTATCAAAACTAAAAATCATGTTACCAGAATTACCTTGCTGTACCAGCTCTTTATTTTTATAAAAACTAAAGTTTACATTTTTTTTGTTGAAACCAGGTACAATATCTATAAACTTACCTACTGCGGCAGAATTATCAAATGCCTTGGCTTTTTCCCATGGAAGTCCTTTTTCGCTTAATTCTTTTTGTATATCCCTTGCAGTAAAATCAATGCCGGTTGTGATAGCATTATAATAATTGTACGCATGCCTTTCTTGTACATATTTCCCATTTTTAGATACCCTAAGTACCAATTCACACTCGTAATTTAGCTCATTTGTAAACTCCGGGTAGTAAAATGGGGTATGGGTCTGCAATAAAGCACTTTTTGGCTTCATAAAAATTACTGGCTCAGTAGGTATATCATTGCCAAGTTCTTTGGCATGGGCTGCATAGTTGCGGCCAACACAGAATATTTTCATCGTTTTTAGATATTTAAAGGATATCAGATTAAGGTAGCGAATATAAACAAATCATGTAAATTAACAAATGACAATAGTAAAAGTACTTATTATCAAAGAATAATAAGTTTATTGGCTTCATTCATTGTTTTGTCTATTCCAATACAAGCAAAATCTTCAATTATAGTAACGCATTTTTGTATTTTTAATTGTACAATAAGTTGTTCAGTTACAGTCCATTTACCTAGTACAAAGTCTATTTGCATGCCCTTTTCGTAATTACTTCCAATGCCAAATCTAAGTTTTGGGTATTGGTCTGTATTCATTGTATTTTGAATATCTTTTAAACCATTATGCCCTGCATGTGTACCTGCAGGTTTCACTCGTATTTTTTCTATAGGTAGTGATAAGTCATCTACTATTGTGAGCGTATTTTCCAGTAGTATTTTTTCCTTATCCATCCAATATTTAAATGCTTTTCCACTTAAATTCATATAAGTAGTTGGGCAAATACAAATAAAAATTTTGCCTTTCCATTTTACTGATGCTACTGTAGCAAGTCGTTCAGTTTTAAAGCTGCCACCATGTTTTTGTACAAAAGCAGCTACAACATCAAACCCAATATTGTGGCGGGTATTAGCATATTCATCTCCTATATTTCCTAAACCTGCTATTAGAAATTTCGACATTTAGTTACAATAAATATATATGTTAGAATTAATTATTTATTAAAAAATTTTAAGGCTTATCTGCATTTTGTTAAAAGCCATGATAAAACATTGAGTACCGAAATTAATTTTTTAGTGCTAAATAAAATTGTTTACGGGCTTTTTATTTTTGCTTACCTGCTTTGCTAATAATTTACCTAATTTTATATAAACCTTAATAAGCATATTATGAAAAAGTTTTTATTAGTTGATGATCATGTTGTGGTAAGATCAGGCATAAAACTATTATTATTGGAAATTTTTAAACCAGCAGAAATTTATGAAGCTCCTGATGGTGAGGGGGCATTAGAAAAATTAAGTGAACATACTTTTGATTTGGTTATTCTTGATATTCAAATGCCCAAAACTGATTCTATTGGCTTAATGGAGTTGATTCATATACGTTATCCTGAATTAAAAGTATTGATATTTTCTATGAGTGCTGAAAAAATTTATGCGAAACGTTTTTTAAAAGCCGGTGCCAAAGGCTTTGTTTCTAAAGAGGCCCCCTTAGAAGAAATAATAAAAGCGGTTAACCTAATACTAAGTAACAGGAGATATATAAGTGATTCTCTTGCTGATTTTTTAGCAGATGAATCATTAACAACCAAAACAGATAATCCTTTTAACAGGCTTTCTGCCAGAGAATTTGAAATAGCTTCTCTCTTATTATCTGGTGGTACTATTAGTTCTATTTCTAAAGCAATAGATATCAGGGTTTCTACAGTTGGTACACACAAAACCCGTTTGTTTGATAAATTGGGAATAAGTAACATACTTGAACTGAAAGAACTGGCTACAAGTTACAATGTGTAAAACAACAACGCCAATCTTATAAGAGATTGGCGTTGTTGTTATAAGTTTATTGCCGATATTAAAATTTGGTTACAGAAACTTTGAATGTGCTGCTGTTTGGATCGATACTGCCTCCTGAATAATTGTTAAACCTAACTGTAACTGTATTATTTGATGATACATACGCTGTAAAAGTGCAATTGGCCAATACAGCACCAGAGGGTATGCCTAAAGATACCGGATCTCCATCTCTTGCACCTGTAACAATTATGGTTAAATCGCTTGAATTTAATGTTGCTACGCTTGGGAAGTTTAAAGCGGCAGAGCCCGTTAGCACTTTTGCAATTGTAAACCTGGTATTTCCGGATGAGGCAAAATAGTTGGTGCCATCATATTCCACCGAACCGTTTTCTACGGTTGATAGGTTGGTACCCGAAGTAAATTTTAAGGGAGCTGTATTATTTGCAGATGTGCCTGCTTTTAAGTGTAACACGGCTGTGGGAGTACTTACCCCTAAACCTAAATCTCCGTCTTTATCTATTGTACTTAAAACATTATTGCTGGAGTTTCTCCATTCTGTTAAGTTAGCTGTTTGGCTGCTAGTGCCTTGTATGCCCAAAGCAACACTTGATGATCTTTGTGATGCTACAATTACACTTGTGCCTGTAATTCCTGTAATAAAATCAGGAAAAGTAGAAGTTTGTCTATCGCCCCCCAAAATAGTAGTCCAGAAAGAACCCATTTGTAAAGCCCTTCCACCGCCACCTTGCCAATAAATATCTCCTCCATCTCCCCCAAACCTAAAATCGCCTGTTCCTGCAGTATTACTAAAAAGTAATTGAGCAACTGTGCCTACTCTTCTTATTTCAATATTATCCTTTACAACTAGTTGGGTGCCAGGGTCTGTTACTCCAATGCCAATATTGCCAACATTATCTACTACCATTCTTTCTGTATTATTGGTTCTTATTCTTAACGATACATTGTTTACTGATCCTAAAAAATGCGAACCTGCAGTTACTGTATTGCCTGTTAATAGCCATCCGTTATTTGCCGTGCCATTTGAAACAGCAGTTACCAATCCCTTAGCATTTACCGTTATATTGGCATTGGTAAAACTGCCTGCAGTACTGTTAACTGTTGGTAATGTAAGGCTAAATGTTCCATTAGTTGTAATGGGCGAACTTCCGCCTACAGTAATATCTGATGAAGTTAAACCAACACTTGTTACAGTGCCTGTACTTGCTGAGTAAGCTGGAATATTTAATACACCGGTTACATTATTATAGGTAGCTGCACCACTTGTTCCGGTAGTAGTAAGGCTTACGGACGATCTTGCATTGGTAGTGCCTGTTGCAGCAGTTAAGTAAGTACTGTTATCGTAGCTAATAACAGTGCCAGCCGCTTTTACAAAACCTGTACCATTTAAGACTGCTTGTTTGCCATTAAAATTATTCCAGTCTGTACTGCTTAAAAATCCATTGACTGCTGTAGCTGCTTGTGTTATAGAAAATGCCCCATTTGTATTGTTATAATTTAAAGGTGCAGTTGCAGATAAGGCAGTTAAACCAATGCCTGTGCTACCTGCCGCTAATGCTGTCCAAATGGGCGAAACAGTAGTACCGGTATTTACTCTAAATCCATTATCTGTTGTGTTAAATAGCAATAGTCCTTTTGCTGGAAGCGGAATGGCATTTTGTTGAGTTGTTGTCATTCTTGGCACCAAAAAGCCTTTGTTAGTACTGCTTACATCTAGCATGGCACTTGTATCTGGCAGGTTACCAGTTTGGTTTACTGCAATGTTTTGAGCCTTTGTAATGGTTGTAACTAATACCTGGCTAATCAGCAGCAGTATTAAATATTGTTTTTTCATGGGTTGGTTTTTTATGTTACTTAACAATTACTGTTTGAGTTGATTTTTTATTATCAGGTGTATTTACTTCCAGGTTGTATATACCGCTGGTAAGTTTGCCAGGGATATTGATTGATAAGGTGCTATTATTGCTGTTGCTAAGCATGCTGGTAGTATAAATGGTTTGACCAATGTTGTTACTAAGTTTAAGCAGGTAATTACCTTTAGGCTGATTGGCCAGTTGCAGGTTAATGGTGTTGTTTATTACCGGATTAGGGTAAATTTTCATGCTGCTGGTTTTATTGTTACTGATGGTTACTTTTACAATAGCGCTATATTTTACTTCACCGTTGTTGCCGTAAGTTTTAATTCTATAAAAGTTATTGCCTTGTTCAGCATTAACGTGTAACCAGTTGTAAGTATTGTTTGCATTATCGCTACCACTAACGTTTACAGCGTAAGCAACAGTAAATGTGTTGCCGTTGGTAGATTTTTCCACTTCATATTTAAGCATGTTGATTTCGTTTTCCACTTTCCATTCTACAATAATATTGTTGTTAAGTTGCGCTGCTTTTACGCTGCTGATAGTAACAGGCAATACAGTAGCATTTTTAAATACAATCCTAAAGCGGTTGTTAGCAGCCGATGCAGCATTACCATCTATTGTAAAGGTTATGTTGGAAGCAGTAACAAGGTTGAGATTAGTGTTGGTGTTCAGGTAACTGTCTTGTAAAATAATTTCAGTTACGTTTAAATTAGTAGGAATAAATTCAAACTGGTATTTTCTTGCGGTTGTTTTCCAAAGCCTGATATATAAAGTATCTGTGTTGTTTATAATTGGTCTTCTTTCGGCAGCTAGTACACTATTATTTCTTACCAATGCAATGTTTTCGTTAATGTTAGAAAATTTTGGAGCATCTTCCAACAAAACACTTTCGCTAAAGTTGCTATTAAATTCTGCAAATATTCCATCAGCAAGTAATAAACTGCTATCCGTTACAAGGTAAAGGTTAGTTCTTAAAAATTGAGAAGGAACGTTACCTGGAGTAGCAGGCCTAAACATCTGATTATTATTTTCAGATGATTTGCTACTTTCTGTAAACGTGATGGATGCAGCAGCGTTGTTATTGGTTTGTACAAAAAATGCCTGTCCAGATTGAATATCCTTAGTTTGTTTACTTGCATTTACTGATTTTGTAAAAACTCCTGTGTTATTTAAATCATCAATCATAACATATCCGCCTAAAGTATTGATAGTAGCATCCCATACATAAAAACGGTTCATCAGGTTTGTTTTGGTTACATTGTTAAAATCAATAGGCGAAGCATAAGGATTACCAACCAACGTCATAGCACCACTTGTGCTAGATGCAGTGAAAGACTGATTACCTACTTGTAACCTGCCCGTACTGGTAAGGGTAGTTGTATTACTGATAGAAGTATTGAAGTTAGCAGTATTTCTATCGCCTCTTAAAAAAATAAAGTAGCCGGTATTATCGGCACTGCCATTTTTACCAGCAGATATAGAAACTAAAGTGTTGTTTACATTACTAAAAGATTGTGTGCCTGCATTCCATGTTCTCATAGAAGTATTGTTTTGCGGACTTACATCTAATCCATTAGCAGCAGCAGCACCAGGTCCGGTTACATAAGTTCCTTTTCCTTGGATAGCTACACCAGCATTTTGCCAGGTATTATAAATTGTATTAGCATCTGTAAGTGGCGCTGTCATCAGTCTCCAGGCTCTTCTTGCAGGTATAAATCTTTCAACATTTGCTTTACCAATAATATTGCTGCCTGTGGTAACCATAGCTACACGGGCAGTAAGGCTTGGGTAAGATTTTAAAGTAAGGTTGCTATCAGTATATAAAATACCACCAGCAACTGTTAAAGTATTATTTACATCAGCACCAGCTTTTAAAGCCATTCCGTTAGCAGTTTTGCTAATAGTAAGGTTATTAAAAGTAGTAGTATCGTTTCCAGTAATTTTTGAGATGGTAGTGTCAGTATAGCCACTGAATGTAACAGTGCCATTGCCTGCTGCAAAGCTTCCGTTATTTTTAAAACCAGCGTTATTAACTACAAGTTGTGCATTGCCATTCATTACAAGAAAGCTACGTTGGTTAATAGCAATTTGCTGAGCAACACTTTTGTTGGTAGCTAAAAAAGTAATTGCTGCAATAGCAAGGATGGTTAAAATTTGTTTGAAAGAAGTAGGGGTAGTGTTTTTCATTATCGTATGTTTGAATACAATAATTCTATTTACATGCCAAAGCTATATTTGTATGATAATCAAGCATTTGCATTTTTGGCAACAAGTGTTTTTTTCTTTTTTAGGGATGTGTATTCCTAAAAATGGAATGTAGCTTAATCAAATTGCCCTGTAACCCATATTTTTTAATTGAAATAATACTGAGTGTTTTTACAAAATATGGTGAACAATGCAATTGAGTGTTGTAGATTTTGTATAATATAAATAGCAAATTATTTTAAGTATAAAATATTTTATACTTTTTTTTGTGCAGTAGAAACAAGCTAAAATAGATTTTTGAGTTTAAAATCTGGGTTTATTCAAAAAAAATCCCTTTAATTTATTTTGATTTTATATTCAAAACAAATTAAAGGGAGCCGTTTAGTATCTTTTGATAGGTAGCCGATACTTAATTATAGGTGAAATGAGTTATGGTACAAATGTCCAGCGTAAAAATGAGCTTATTGAAAGCATGATCTCATTAATAATGGTAGGTTTTACACTACCTACTGATGGTGTTTTCATAAAGGGTGGGTTTAGATTAAAAATGGGTATAATTTATAAAAGCTTATTTGCTTTTACTCAATTTAAACGGCATATCTAATAGTATATTGCACCAAAATGCTATTTATTTTTTAGTATTATAGTAGTGGGCGCTTTTTTTAAATAATTTGTTTTTCAACAGAGTTATTTGCAGCTTCTTCTTTAATTAAATTATTTATGCAAAAAAATACGTTTTCATTCTTACTTACAAACTCTTTAAAGTTAGTTGCATGTTTAATTTTGCATTCAGCTATCGCAATTTTACCTTGTAAGGCTCAAATAAATAATAACAACGCCGGTTCAGTTAATACAGGTAGATTACATACAGTAGTTATTACTGAATCTATTATTGCTACAGCGGGTTTAATAGGGTTACATTATCTCTGGTATAAAAAATTCCCTAAAAGCAGGTTTCATCTATTTAATGATAATGCAGAGTGGTTGGCAATTGATAAAGTAGGGCATGCTGCAACAGCCTATAATATGAGTGCAGTACAATATGATATGATGCGGTGGAGTGGCTTAAACAATAATAAATCTACCTGGATTGCCGGTTTAACATCTTTATGTTTACAAACCATTGTTGAAATATTTGATGGGTTTTCTAAAAAATGGGGCTTTTCTAAAGGTGATATGCTAGCCAATATTTTGGGTAGTACATTATTTATGGGGCAGCAGTTTGCATGGGGTGAGCAGCGCATAAGAATGAAATTTTCTTTTCATAAAACAATTTATGGTAAATACAACCCCTCAGAGCTCGGTGCAAATAAATGGCAAAGCTGGTTAAAAGATTACAATGGACAAACCTACTGGTTATCTATAAATCCATCTTCCTTTATGCAGTCAAATACCTCCTTTCCAAAATGGTTAAATACATCTTTTGGTTACGGTGCAGATGGAATGATTGGCGCAAGAGCAAATCCATTAAAAATTGGAGATAAAACAATACCTGAGTTTAAAAGAGTTCCTCGCTATTTATTTTCTATAGATGCAGATTTAAAAAGAATAGATAATGAATTAATGAAGCCTCATACATTATTATCAGTACCCAATGTATTAAAAATACCTGCACCAACTTTAGAGTTTAAAAAAGGCGCCTCAGCAAAATTTTATTGGCTGTATTTTTAAAAAGTCAACTATCATTGGTTAAAAAATATTCTTAAATGCTTAGCAGAAGTGTAACCGGGCTGTAAAGATTATAAATTGAAATGCCCGGTTAAAAATAGCAGGCTTTTAATTTTTAAAAATCGCTACAAACATAGAATCAGCTTTATAATAATACCCTGCCAAATTATTTTGTTGTAGTAATTGAAGATTAAATTTTTCTTGGATAAAGGAGGCTATTGTTTCATTTTCTTTTGCAAAAACAGAACAGGTAATATAAACAAATATGCCTCCTTTAGCCAAATGCGGTATTGCATTTTCAATAATTTTTTTTTGTAGTTTGGTGTAGATTGTAACTGCATCTGCATTAAAATAATAAAGTTGTTCTGGCGTACGGCTCCATGTGCCACTTCCAGTGCAGGGGGCATCGCAAACAATAACGTCATAAATAGTTGCTGGTATTGGCTCGGCAGGATTGGCTATATCAGCAATAAAATATTTATAGTAATTGATAGATGCTTTTTTAAATCTTTGATGCAGGTTAGATAAAATTGCAGGCCGAACATCCGACACAGTAATATTACATTTACCCTGCAAAATATCGTACAATAAAATTGATTTGCCCCCACTTGCAGCACAGCAATCCCAAATACTTGGTTTACTTGGAAATAGCGAACTATTTTCAATAAAAAAGTTAAGTACCTGCTGCGAGCTGTAATCTTGCACCACTACATCTTTATCAATTGCCAGTATAGTTTCAATATTGCTGCCTGTAGCCAGTTGTAAACAATTTTGGTTAAGCAGTTTATAATCAATTGCCGCATTCGTAAGCTTCTGTAAAATTAATTCTACATTTCCTAATTTCCTTATTCGTACAAATAGTTGTGGTTGTATTAAAAAAGATGTACAAAACTTTTCAACTTCAATTTCGGCAGATAATTCATTTGTAAACGAAAATAAATCTGTTAATGTAAAATGATTATTAATCAGTTGCATTTTTTTTGTAACAGAAAGGTTTACTATTTCATTCCAGGCTGGTTTTATTTTCTCTAGTAATTCAGTTGAGGTATTGTTGCAAAGGAATGCAGCAGCAATCATTTTATCTTGAGTATGATATTTTGTTAAAGCATTACCTACTCTAAAGTAATGATAGCAAATAGTACTTATTTGCTTTCTGTCGTTAGCGCCATACCTTTTATCTTTTGAAAAAAATATTTTTATAAATACAGAAAAAGGCTGCTCTCCTTTGTATTCATTAATTATTTTTTCTGCAGTGTTAATATAAGAATGAAAACGGCTCATGAATAAAATATAAACGGCTGGATGCAAGGCCAGCCGTATGATTGAGACTCAGTTTATGTTTTTATAGTTTAAATTTCTAATAAACTTTTTACGGGATCTTTACCAAACAAAAGTAACGATGGATTTTCTAATAATTCCTTTACTCTTACTAAAAAGCTTACAGATTCTCTTCCATCAATAATTCTATGATCATAGCTCAGTGCAAGGTACATCATCGGTCTTATTACTACCTGTCCGTTAATTGCCATTGGTCTATCCTGAATTTTATGCATACCAAGGATGGCACTTTGAGGAATATTTATAATGGGCGTACTCATCATAGAACCAAATGTGCCCCCATTAGTGAGTGTAAAAGTACCACCAGTCATTTCTTCAATCGTTAATTTATTTGCTTTTGCTTTTGTTGCAAGTTCAACTACCTTTTTCTCAATATCTGCCATGCTCATACTTTCCGCATTTCTTATTACAGGTACTACAAGCCCTTTTGGTGCAGAAACTGCTATGGAAATATCACAAAATTCATTAAAAACTATTTGGTCGCCATCTATCATTGCGTTTACTGATGGCCATTCTTGCAAGGCAAAGCAACACGCCTTTGTAAAAAAGCTCATGAAACCAAGATTTACACCGTGTTGCTCTTTAAATTTATCTTTATTCTTTGCTCTTATATCCATAATAGCGCTCATATCTACCTCATTAAAAGTAGTGAGCATAGCAGTAGTATTTTTAGCTTCTACCAGTCTTCGGCTAATTGTTTTTCTAAGAGCACTCATTTTTTCTGCCCTTGTAGTACGACTGTTTATAGGCACACCAGGTTTTCGCCCCGGGTTATTAAGGGCATCTATTACATCTTGCTTAAAAATTTTGCCATTACTGCCAGAAGGAGTTACTGTTGCCGGATCAACTTTTTTATCAGCAATGATTGCAGCCGCCACTGGGGTAGCATTTATATTATTGGCTTCAACCGGAGCAGCTATTTTTTCGGCTGTCTTTGAATCTTCTTTTTTAACAGCACCACTCACTTCTGAGATAGGTTTTACTGCACTTGTATCAATACTGCACGCAGTGTCACCAATCTTTAATGTATCACCTTCCTGGGCTACTATTCGTAAAATACCTGCCTGTTCGGCATTTATTTCAAAAGTTGCTTTTTCACTTTCTAATTCTGCAATCGTCTCATCTCTTTCTACCCAATCTCCATCTTTTTTTGTCCATTTAGCCAATGTTACCTCTGTAATACTTTCACCTACCGAGGGTACCTTTATTTCTAGTGCCATGTTAAAAAGTTAGTTGTGAGCAAATTTCGGTGAATTGATTCGATATTATCAAACAGTTTTAATTCCTTTTTCTAAAATATACCCTATTTAGGGTATTGCTTTATAAAATAGTTTTCTTAATTTTAACTTTCATTCATTATCCCGCCATTTACTAAAGCCAACCAACCGTTCACTAAATTTATTTATAATAGTTTTAAATTTGATTTGGATATTTCCTATTATTATGTACTTTTAACACGTTATTTTTTAATTATTAAAAATTTGCTAAATGAGGCTCAAAAAACTACATTTTTTATTATTAGGCACTATATGCCTAGGCTGCAATGTTGCATCTGCTCAATTGTTTATTGACCAGGCAACGTTTACCATACAATCGGGAGCTACAGTAACAGTACAGGGAGACGTTACAAGTAATACTGACATCTTAGGTACTGGTAAAGTGATTTTAAAAGGTACAGGTAACCAAAACATAAATTTAGGTGGCTTCAATGTCCCTAATTTAGAAGTTGACAATACCTCAAACGTTACACTCACCGGTAATTCGAGAGTTAGTGGTGATTTATTGTTTACAAATGGCGATATTATTGCCGGAAACAATACGTTAACAATTGGCAGTACCGGTACTATCACAGGCGCAACAAGTTCAAGGTTTGTTGTAACAAACGGAACGGGACGCCTTGTTAAAGCTGCATTAGGCGCCACGGCTTTCAATTTCCCTATAGGTAATTCTACTACATCATACGATCCGGTAGCTATAGCAAATAGCGGAACTGCCGATAATATAGGTGCAAGATCTTTTGCTAATGTTTTAACCGGAGGTGCAACCGGAACAGCTTATACAAAGGAAACAATAAACAATAGTTGGGATATAAGCGAGGCTGTTGCTGGTGGTAGTATCCTAAGCGTTACAGCTACCTGGAATACAGCAGACGAATTACCTGGTTTTGATAGAAATAGAGGCGGTTTATCCAATTATTTAACTGCTCCTGCTGCAAGCGTTGGTTGGGATTTGTTAAATACTCAAACTGGAATGGCTGTAGGGGCAAATCCATATACTTACACAAGAACAAATATTACTACAACCGGTATTTTCGCCGTAGGAACAAGGCCGGTATTAAGTCCGTTGTTAGTTAGTCCGAAAATATTTTTACAAGGTAATTATAATACCGTTACAGGTATGACTGATGTATTAAGGACGTTAAATCTTATACCTACAACTGAACCTTACACTGGATTAACTATGCAAACCAATGCACTTCGTGGAAGCGGTGGTGGAGAAACCTCATCAAACTCAATAGTTGGTTCATCTGCAGGAGTTTCAACCAATACAACTGTCGTAGATTGGGTTTTAGCACAACTTCATAGACAAGTAGATGGAGTTGTCGTGTCTCAAAGAGCAGTCTTATTACTAAGAAATGGAAATGTTGTTGAAACTGACGGTGTAACACCAGTAAATTTTGCAGGTAATGCTGCTGGTAGTTATTTTGTATCTATAAGACATAGGAATCACCTTGGAGTGAGGTCCGCAGGAACATTTTTACTGGCAAAAACTACAACTACGTCTTACGATTTCACTACTGGATTAGGTCAGGCGTTTGCTGGAGCAGTTACTAACAATTCACTAGCAACTTTGACGCCCACTGTATTTGGACTTTGGGGAGGCAATGTACTATTTTCTACACCACAGGT